>Ga0126342_10004714_pt1 | contig 23440 bp, 14 predicted proteins | sample Cyp1metagenome_FD_92528 | JGI IMG/M metagenome (GOLD analysis project Ga0126342, IMG submission 92528) | Coral microbial communities from Lord Howe Island, Old Settlement Bay, Australia - Cyphastrea 1 metagenome | ecosystem: Host-associated > Invertebrates > Cnidaria > Coral ...
GTTGGACTGGCTGGGTTGGTAGCGCTTCACCGACATTTTCATTGGGTGACTCAGCATGGCTTTTATCGGCAGGGACTTCGGGAGGCATAAGTCAAATCACAATGACCATAATGATCGAGGGGAATCTTGAGCATGCAGTCACAGTAACAGTAACATAACGAACATGCCAGACAGGATCACACATCACAAGCCACAAGCATGTGCATGTGCTCAGGTTTGAAAGACTGACCAAAACCATATATCGAATCTACTGGCAATATTTAATTCCCTTAATTTCCACGCAAAAGCAGCGGGTGCACACCCCTCCTTGTCCAATCGATTCCAGTGACTCTTCATATCCTACTTGAGCACTTCTACCGCTTGCATATAATATTATACGAATATAGCCTTTATATAGCCTTTACGAACTAGACTTTCTCACCAGGCCGATGGTTGTTGACCCGAAAAAACCGCAGTGGTTTTCCTTAGGAACATGATCTACAAATAGGGGATTCTTCACATCTAAATGGTTACAGGAGGGTAATATCACATGAAAATATCCCATGAATACATATATATGAATACATATATATATATATTATACCCACTATTCCCACTAATATTCCATTAATATCCACATTGATACATTGATATCCCATGAATATCCATGAATACCAATTAACATCCATTATGTACTTGTTGCTTAACGACCACAGGTGCGGTCGTTCCGCATCGCCTCCCATTCAGCCAGCAGCATCTCACCCATTGGCTCTACCAGCTTGACGCCTACGGTGGAAAGTCATCGAACCGAAGGTCTCAATGATGTAAACCCACCCAAAAAAAAAAGTGTTTTTTTTCTTACTGGTGCTTAGCAGGGAATGGATGGGACTGGGGGTTGCTGGGATTATTATTGATAGTTAGCCAGTGGATCATTCCCTTATTCCCTACGTTTAGCACCAGTAAGTTTTCTTCAGAAAGGAAGTGCCCCATGTCTCGAGTGAGTGGGCCCTGAGCTGGTTTCTTTCCATCTTTCGAAGGGTGTTCTACAATTTAGACATCTTTAGAATCCCCGTGTCTAATTATAACATTAAAAAACATTCATCATTTCTTAAAACACTAAAAGTATCTAAATGTGGGATATCCAAAAAAAATCAATCCCACATGAAACATGAATTTCTTAACACCTCAATGTTTAGACATGAGTTTCCTAAAACATCAATTCTTCAATCAATTGAATCGGCACCATCCCATTCACCCCCATCCGTGCATTAAAAAAATATCCCTGTCACCCCAAGAGGAACAGATCCACCTCAATTGGAATATAATGTGTTAGTGTGCATATAAGTGGATCATCATTATTGCTAATATTGTTTCTGAGAAGTATATTTTCCGAATGATCTGGTTTTCCAAATGTGGTATGTGGTAAAGCCAATAATCAATTCACCAAGCATTTCACACATTTTGTGGCTTTACATCATCCCAATCATTCTCTTGGGGATGGTTCCGAAGTGCCCTTCGAAAAAACACCAAAAACCAACAACAATCCTAGTTGGGTAGCTATTAGTAATTAGTAATTATATGTAATTATCATGTAACTATCCATGTAGTTAGGAAGGTAACTCTATATCATGTAACTATATTCAAGTCAGTTGTTTTTGAGCGGTTAGTAACTACCATATAGTTGGTAAGCTGCTCCAACTGATGAACTGGGGCAACTTGGGCGATGAAAAAGGGCAGAACACGTCTTTGAGAAACTAATATAGTTATGTTAAAATAGGTGCATATTGGTGTGTATACAGATAATATATATATATTCATTCAATCATTCATTCATTCATTCATTCATTCATTGATTTATTTATTTATTTATTTATTCATTCATTTCATTTGTGTGTATATATACACACATTTTTTGGCATGCGTACAACGGTGCACTCACAATGTGTATATATATATATATATGTAGTGTTATCTATATATATATATACATACATGGGCTTGTCTGAAAAAAGAGCACCCTGTTCCATCCACTAATTTGTGAATCACCAGTCATTAAAAGTGCCATTTTTTGTGTACCCCATTCTCAGACAAACTCATATAATGAATGTATATGTATATAGCATACATGTACTGTATACAATATGAGTTCAAGATCCCCTTTAATTAATGTACCGATCCAGCTCCAAGCGCACCGTTGTCTCGCTCTGGATTGTGGGAGGCCGTGATCATGACACCCACCTGCCGCACGTTTCGACGTGGGTCTCAGACACGGTGCACCCGGTGTCATCAAACGTGGCTGGGAAATCCCCAAGAAATATGGAGGTTTCAATACTAAAATCATCATAAATCATCTACATATACATGGGGAATATTCGATTCATTTGGCTGGTTGCTCATGATCTCATTCTTGCTAAGTTATTGAAGTTGTTCCTTTTGGCGGAAACTCAATGTTTCTTGATTGAACTCACATCAGTTGTGAGACACCAAAATTTGGCTCTGGGTTGAAACTTTAACACCAAGAATCCGTTGCAAAATATATTCATGTCGCATGTCCGTCCAAAACAGGGTATCCTAGGTTTAAACCCACCTCCACTGTATGATCACATCAAATTTGCTTTTTCAAACGCATTGGAATCTTCATGCATGTTGGCGAAACCAGCAGGTGATAAACCCAAATATATTTATATATATATATTATATTATATATATTTTTTATATTATATATATATTATTATATATATATACTATATATTATATTATATATTATATATATAATATATATTATATATAATATATATATATATATAATATATATATTATATATATAATATATTATATATATATATTATATTATATATATATATATATATTATATATTATATATATTATATATTATATATATTATATATTATATATATGTTACAAATTTATTCCAAATATCGACTACTACTCATTTACACCAAAAATGCAAACAACCTATGGATGGATTTTAGATGGTAAACTCCTATCATCCTTGATCCACTCTGATGCTCCACGCTCCACGATGCTTAACCCTTGAGCTTTGCAGGACCAGGGCTCAAATTCCGTGAACAGTTGAAACTCTTGAGACCAGCAATGTTTTCGGTGGCTATCTCTCTTAAATTCATCTGAGATCGAACTTTTGATGTTTGCTGCTTAAAACATCTTAAAACCATGTAAATCTTCATTTGCAACTGGTTGAAATCTAAGATCTTGAATGGTTGTATATTAAAAATTTTGTATGGAATGGCTTATACATCTTCTTCGTGGGTTAGTCTGAAAACTCCGTAATTACGCCAAAAATCCAGTGCTTGATCATCGTCTCCCCGCTTCCAATATTGCACTTCATTGGCAGTGAAGACCGCATTGGGAACCATAAACTCTGCTGGAAATCCATTGGGACCATATCAACCCATCATTTTCTTGTCAAGAATGCTCAACCCCCCTACGAATTCTCAACATCATTCAAAATCATGTGATTAAGATATGGCAGTGGGTCAAAACCTTGTACCTGGTGAACATCAAAATAGCTGGTAACTGGATGTTCATCCCCCTAAAAATGGTATTAATAGGTATTGATCCATACCCATATATCAAGATTAACTATCGTATCATAAACTGATTGTAGCTCCAGCTGGCTCCCCACTTAGGAAATGCGGCATACCCCAACTGCTCCCTCCACCACTGGATAGTCGATGGAAACCACGCCTTCCGGCCGAGCGCCTGACATGGAGAGTTTATTGACCAGCAAAAATTGAACAAATGTAGACCGAAATTACCGTCTGGTAAACTAACATAGCTATGGAAAATCACCATTTTTAATGGGTAAATCCACTATAAATGGCCATTTTCAACAGCTATGTTAGTTTACCAGAGGGTATATTCTTATAGATGATGTTTATGTTTATTGCTAATGGTATGTATATATTATATATAAATATATATAAGGATAATCATAGTTTATACTACACATATAAAAGATCAGATTGTCATAGAATTACTGAATATTTAAGAAACCAGAGTTACATCATGTAAACATCCATTTGGTGTATCAAACATTAACATCAATAATAATAAGGATACACCGTGATGACACCAATTGCTGAATCAATGGGAAATCCCATCACCAAAATTTCGCACACTTTCCCAGGACGCAACGTCTGACGAAAAACCGATTTGGAAACGGGGTTTTTTGGAACCAGATGGCCATGAAAAAATTGCAATGTCTGGTTGGTGGTTGAGCCCTAGGTGGGATGGCCATGACATTCCCAACTGAATGGAAAGTCATAAAAACCATGTTCCAAACCACCAACTAGATGATGATAGAGTAATTAGCAAAAAAATCAGCGTTTGATCGCTTTTAAAGACAATCAGCTATTATATAGTCCTTTTTTTGTGCCATGGTCAAGTTTTCTTTTACGTCGTAGATCGTGGTTTATGGATGTTTATGGTCATCCCATTTCGTGGGAATCCTAAGAAAAACATGGTTGGTTGGTGGTTGAGCCTACCCCTCTGAAAAATCCTGAAAAAACATGGTTGTATAATGTCTGGTTGGTGAAAAATATGAAAGTCAGTTGGGAGGATGACATTCCCATCTATTCTGGAAAGATAAAACATGTTCCAAACCACTAACCTGATGTTGTATAAATCCCTTGGAAAATGGATTCACCGTCCCCCCAGGCTCCAAGGACTGGGTTCATATCATGTTTCACCTCCTGCGAAACATAAGCATTCAACTGCTGCTTGGAGTATCTGATTGGTAACCATAGTTAGGATCCATTTACATGGAAGAACCCACAATTGAATCGGGGACGGGTAAGCTGGGCTTCCCACAACTCCCCAATTTCTTGTGTGGTAATGCCTCCGTTGATTCATGTTTAAATCCCAACAATACTTCATCTATTATATAATGGTTAATTTCGTTTGTGGACAGAAATGCTAAATTACTTTTGATTGACATTCATTGTTGACTGCCAAACAAATGCCCAATAATAAATAGTTAGCTCCGGCATAATCAAATCCAACAACATTCATCCAACACAATGAAATCGAAGAATAATGTGGGTTGAACATAGGATAGCCCTTACCCTCTGGTAAACTAACATAACTATTGAAAATCACCATGTTTAATGGGAAAACTCACTATAAATGGCCATTTTCAATAGCTATGTTAAATTACCAGAGGGTAATGCTCAGATACACCATTTTTAGATATCCACCTTGGCGCGTAAGGCAGCTGCTAGCCCCATTCGGTATATCACCTCGTTGGGAAAGATGGAGGAGGTTGGGAAGAAATGCTTGAGCTGGTCCAATAAACATGGCTGCTTGGTGGTGCAATAACCATCTTGAAAAATATCAGTCAATAGAAAGGATTATCCCATATATATATATTATGGAAAATAAAAAAATGTTCCAAAGAAGAAGATGGTCATGGTATGTCATGGTTAACTGGTTGGTGGTTGAGCCTACCCCTCTGAAAAATATGAGTCAGTTGGAATGATGACATTCCCAAGATGATGGGAAAGTCATAAAATTCATGTTCCAAACCACCAACCAGTGAATTACTAATCCATGGGAAATGAACGGTCAATGACTGATGTGGATGGTTAATGACTGATGTGGATGGTTTCGATGGTTTCAATACCATAAAAACATTGTGATGTGTAGGGGATGATTTACTAATCTGAAATGACGAACATTCATCATTACGGGAAGAATAGTCATGAGCCAATTAATGACTAACGACTAATCATTAATGGTTACTATAATGATGATCAAGTAGCAATGGTTAATGTTCGAAGTTTATAAACAGTGATACTCATTAATGATGCTATGTCAAAGATGGCTTCAAGATGCTTTAAACTGCTTTAAGTATCATGGCCGCACTGAAGAGTTTGACCTGAGAATCGCCAATTCCAAAGCTTGCCGGAGTCTAAAAAATAGAGGGATGAAAAATCTGCTGGTTACATCACCAACTGAATCAACGTCGCAAATGAACAAATACACATCTGCAGGTTCATTGGTATCCGAATATGAAAACTCATTTTTTTGGGGAAAAAAACAAAAGAGGTTTGGATCCATGATGTCTGACTTGGGTAAAATTCACCTGCCGGTCTGGATTTATCATGACTGGCGTGATTTCCCCGTTGTGAAGGGAGGTTGTATGCAGTAGTCCCTCTATGGTACCAATTGACCAGTAGGAAAATGACATCTGATGATTGATGAACATATGGGTAAGAATCAACCTGCAAATTGGTGGTCATTATTAATATTGTAAGGCAGCATCTTTAAGCTACGTTTGAGCTATGCAAAGCTATCGATAAGCTGTATGCTATTTTGGTGAACAAATCGGAGATACAGTACATGCAAATACCTAAAGTGAGCAGTGTTCAACATTGCTATTTAAGTATTTTTCATCTATTATCTGGGGTAAAAAAAAAACTCTCAAAGAAAATTTGGGGAGTATCACAATCCATTAGGTGGATTAAGATAATTAAGTATTTATCATCTATTATCTGGGGTAAAAACTCTCAAAGAGAAATTAGGGAGTATCACAATCCATTAGGTTAATTAAGTATTATCATCTGTTATCTGGGGTTATACTCTCAAATACATCGAAGAGTATCACAATTTATGGGAAATCCTGCTGTAGCTAGGGGTTGTAGCCATGTCTTTGGGTCGTAGCTAGCTTCCAAGGCGCGTTGTCCAATAGCTCTGCGTTGGTTCTGAAGCCCGCAGTGCCATACCTAGCAGCTGATGGGTTCTTTGTCACGGGCAACCCCTGGGCTTCGCTGTCAAATATGGGAGATAAACAATAGACCGTGGGATAAACCCTGTAAATGCTCCTTTCAACCAATTCATGAAGTGCTGTGACTATCAAGGAACTTCAGAAATCTTCCGTGAAGTGGATCGAGTGTATTCTCTAAAAAACACTGGACTGTACTTCCTCACAGAGTAGACTGATACGATATCAATATTGAAAGAAAATGAGACAACCCACTTATACAACTTCAGGAGATGCAACAAGGTATTGAAACTACCCTCTGGTAAACTAACATAACTATCCAAAATCACCATTCTTAATGGGTAAATCCACTATTTCTATGGCCATGTTCCATGTCGCGTTTTGTATGTTTACCAGGCCGGGAACCAGTGATTCTTATCATCCACTTTCGGGATCATCGGAAAATACCCAAGTGTTTTGTGTGTGATGTACATGATGTACCGGTCACCAACGGTCTATAAAAGGTGCCATAACATGGTTTTTCACAGTGATGGAATCGGATACAAAAAAAAATGGAATCTTCATGGGAGATTAATGTCATATCAATGATTATCAAGTTAATTAACATAATATGTTACAACAATATTATCCCATTAATCACTCTTATATCAGTTGCTTAATATCACTGATGTTCGACCAACAGGGCAACAGGTCGGGCCTGTTCGGCCTGCAGCATTTACCATCTAAGGGTTAGAGACCCCAACGGGATAGCATGGGTTTGAGAGACCTCTCTAACTATCAGCTTTTATCATGTTTTATCAATAATAGTTTATCAAACACCTTATAGATCCTTATAGTATTTGACTTGTATCATGTTTTATCAACCAATCTACTAACTACGAGGAGCTAAGAAAACCGACCCTTCAGTAATCTGGCCATTTTCGACAGTTTTTCACAGTTTCCCATAGTTTTCAGATAGAAATCCCCTGGGGCGCGGAAGTTGCCCGGTAACGCGCACCCGATGTTTGTCGCATCGCAGGGGCGCGAGTAGGAAGAGACTGCCATGGCAGCTGCCTGTGACCAGATGTCAGGGGTTTGGATCCAGTTACTTGTGAGGAGAAAATCTATTAACATATATACATATATACATATATACATATACATATATATATATATATATACATATACCTATATATGTATACATAAATATACATATATATATATATGTATACATAATGTATATATATATAATATGGAGGTTTCCTAAAATGGGGGTACCCCTAAATCATCCATTTTAGATTGGGATGTTCCATGAAAACCATCCTGCGAGCTTGGGAATCCCCCAGTTCATCCCGAGTTACCCCATGGAATCTGGATGGTGTACCTCTGCCGCTTGGCCCACATAGGAAGTGGAGGACCCCATGGCTGGAGTTGATCTGCGGAAAAGCCACTTACTTTTACCATCAACACATGGAGTACTGTCCATGTCAATGTTAATCAGATCTGATAAGATATTATATACAATGTTTCTATAGAGTTGGATTGAACTAATATTTGTTTCCCCTATAATTTTGGATGACCATTTGGTTTTGCAATACTTTGAACATGGTTTTGTGATGTTTTGTGCTTGTTTAAACTGGATGTCAACGGATTTCCCGCGAGCATAGGAATCCAAAGAAACATGTTATTTTTTTGAGACAACAGATTCTTCCGCTGGATAGACTCTAGAATGTGTTTTTTCATTATTGTACAAGGTGCAGATTAACATGATGTAAGATGGTTGTTGGGATGATTTACAAGATTATTTAGGGAAACTCCACACCGGAATCCTGGGAACATGTGTTCGAGAGTTTCCTGCTTGAGCCTTGGGATGATTTATTAGGAAACATTTTTTCTGACATTAAGAGAGACTCATGTTCTTTGGGCTTACATGTTGGTCCACAAATGTCCACACTATGGCAGTAAATCCTGTAAACATTCCAACACAAATGGCTGAACACCAAAATGTTGGATGAATCCTCTGACATTTCATCATATAGCAAATGAACATTCCACACTTGGTCTCCATTTCATATCGAATCATCTATTTCGTCCAAAACAGATGGGGGAATCCCAAAAAACATCAAAAAATACTCTCATTCGAATGCAGATGTGCATCCGATCTGCATCCGATGTGCATCCATTCAGAAATGTGCATCCGATTTTCGCTAATATCATTCGTGGTGCAAAGTGGAGCAATATGCTAGCGGTGTGCAGTCCCTTGGAAAAATATTGGATCTCAGGATTTTCCCATGGCGTTTCCCAAGGGGGTCACCCAACTACCCTCTGGTAAACAGCCACATAACTATGGAAAATCACCATTTTTAATGGGAAAACTCACTATAAATGACCATTTTCAATAGCTTTTTGTATGTTTACCAGAGGGTAACTCTTCAAACCAAGAATGAAGTCATCACCGGAGGATCATCCCACTGATGCTCCCGCGGGATGATCCTCCAGTCACAAGATTTGGTGCAAAGCTCATGAGTTTTTTGTGCCCGGGCGTTACTCAAATGAGGCTACCCCCAGTTATCATCATAGGATTGTCCACTGTAAAACCATCCAGCTATTGGGGTACCCCCAGTTTAGGAAACCCCTATGTGTGTCTTTACTCAATGTTTGCAGTTGCTGGGATTCCAAACGGACGCCAAACCACCAATGTCACCAATGAGCCGCTGGAGAAAACGATGTTGAGAATAACCAACCCAACTCAACCCAACTGAGGATGGGTCAAAACCCTGGTACCTAGTGAACCCCAAAATAGCTGGTAAATGGATGTTCATCCCACTAAAAATGTATCTATAGGTATTGACCCATACCCGACTCAACCCAACTCAACCAACCAACACGATGATGATTTCAACCCAAAAAAAAACGGTGATCATTCGTCAGGATTTTTTCATGGTGATATCGCCTGAAACACCTCAAATCATCCAAGTCATGAGACCATGACTTTTATGTACCCTCTGGTAAACTAACATAGCTATTGAAAATGGCCATTTATAGTGGATTTACCCATGAAAACCAGTGATTTTCCATAGTTATGCTAGTTTACCAGAGGGTATGGGAAACAAGCATGGTGACGATGGGATCCCCATGACTTCAGAAACCCCGATTGATGGTGATTGCACCATGTTGAAGCTAGTTGTATACATCTGGCTGGCTGAAAATTTAGGATGATTCACTAAGCTAAAAATAGCTGCTATCATACGGCCATTTGGGGATTCCAGAATTCCGTCACGACATGAGGTTCATCGAAATACATGGAGATGTGTAGGGCGGAAGGGCCCCAGGTAAGTTGGTTTACATCCTGCTCTCTAGGTACAGAACATCGTGATATTTCCACCATAAATCCTCGCATGGTTAAAACATGTTCGCCCCAACCCGGACGTCGCTCCACACTTACAATCATCATGATCATCATGACCATCATCATCATCATCATCATCATCATCATCGTCATCGTCATCGTCATCGTCATCGTCATCGTCATCGTCATCGTCATCATCACCATCATCATAATCATCATCTTTATCTTCATGAGGGGTCAAAATTTGCCACCCCCTATGAACAATATGTTGATTGGGGTAATAACATTAACTATATCTCCATGAGGGATCAAAATTTGCCACCCCCTATGAGCAATATGTTGATTGGGGTAATAACATCAACTTTATCTTCATAATAAGGGAGTAAAATTCGCCACCCCCTATGAGCAATATGTTTATTGGGGTAATAACATCAACTTTGTCTTCATGAGGGATCAAAATTTGCCACCCCCTATAAGCAATATGTTGATTGGGGTAATAACATCAACTTTATCTTCATAAGGGAGTAAAATTTGCCACCCCCTATGAGCAATATGTTTATTGGGGTAATAACATCAACTTTATCTTCATGAGGGATCAAAATTTGCCATCCCCTCTGAACAATATGTTGATTGGGGTAAAAACATAATCTTTATCTTCATAGCCACCTGAAGTCAGACGCGGAGCAACGTCAGGGTTGCAGCAAACATGTAAAAACCAACCAACCAAGAGTTGACTTTTTCTTCCACACAAGACTGTTGGCCATGAAGCACACGACCCAGGCAGCATCTGATGGAGTTCTTCTGCCATGACACTTTCTTCAGAACTGTGTTGAGATACTCAATAAATAGGGCTTTATGATTGTGTAATATTAGGAAAATTGTGTATGCATAGGGTGGTGTAATTGTTTAGTGCGAATAGGGGGTTATTATTTTTGTGCAATATTGTGCATAGCCCATGATACATCATTCTACCATCTGCCTCCAGTAACATAGCTATGGAAGCCATGGCCAATGACAAGTCACCTCTCTGTTTCCCCATACCTAAAATGACCAAAGAAATATCCATGTTGGTGTCCCCGCCATGGCAACATCCAGTATCCAAAGAAGATTCCTGGTTCCGAAAATTGGGTGGTCTAAAACTCGGCCGAAGCCGAAGCCTGCAGTCGTTTCATCACTTGCCAGTCGTGAAGAACGTCCTACCGCCGAACAGGAGCGACATCTGTACACCGAGGGGCCACGGAATCGCAGGGCACCATTCTTCCAAAGGTCGGCTGCCTGGGGCGAACGAATCTGAGATTTTGCATCTGCCAACGTCCCTGAAAGGGGGGAATGCGGTGGGCGCAAGTGACCAGCCAATCATTCTGTCCCATTTTTTGACCCATAAGAAAATCTAGATGGCCAGCCGGTCCTACAGTTGAACCCATCCCTGCCGAAATTCAAGCCTCACATGCCCTTCCAAAGGTCATCTTCAGCAGGTTGTGAAATAGTCCAACCCTTGTTGGTTACAATAATGTTCCACAATGTTAACTAATGACCTGAGAAAAATTATGCACATTGTGGAAAAGAATGGAACATGTTAATAAACAAATTCGTCCTCCTGGATATTTAACCACAATTTTCCACTCCGACCATGGTGAATGAATGTGAATGAGCTGACTAAGCGCTGGCCGGAGCGAGAGCGACTCGCACCAGCACTTAAACGCCGCGGCTGTTGCCAGTGCTCGGGGAAAACCAGCGGGGAATGCTGTCTGGAGACCCCAGGACTGGCCCATGATGGGGTTGGGTATACCAAAAAAATGTCCCTTCGAATCGTGGTCTATGGAAGTTTAGTTCTGAGTTTAGTTGTTGTTTATGTATATTTGACATATTTTGAAATAATCTAAACATGTCTAAACATATCTCTATATATATATAGATGCATCTTGTCAACTTCCTGGTGCTGTATCTTGCTACGAGATTCCCCATGTTGAATTCATGAGCTCGGCTTCAGCCACATGGTGCCATTCGACATCTCAGGCAACGCAGACCTGCGTCAGGACTCTGAAGAGGATATGTGAGATGTTAATATAGCAGGCACCAAAAAATACCAAAAAAATACCATCTGGTTATTTAACATAGCCATGGAAACTCCCTTATAAATGGAGGTTTTAAAGGGAAAACTCACTAATTATAAATGGCCATTTTCAATAGCTATTTTGACATAACCAGAGGGTTGAACCATATTTCCAGGATGCGATGTTTCGGAGATGTTTCGAAAAAACCGCACAGAGATTTTAAAAAGGTGTCCAGTTTTCTGCAAGCATTAATCAACGGTTCAGAAAAAAACCACCGAACGGGCACCGACGCGGTGGAAGACAAGTCAGGATTCATTGTTTGTTTTTGGTGGTCTCATCGTGTGGGACAGGCGCTCCTAATGGTCCTAATAGATCCTAATAGGCTTGACGCTACATCAGTTGCGTTCTTATCAGTCCCGGCATTGCTTCAGGGTCTCGGCGAATCACGATACGAACATTATCGCTGCAGCGCTGCATGTGGCAGAAGCCTGCAAATCTTATGCTTGCCCGTCTTGCCCGTCTTGCCCCCATGTGCACTTAATTATACTGACTGTATATATATATACATATATTATATAATATTATAATACATATATTATATAATATTATATATATATAATATAATATATATATATAATATATAATATATATATAATATATAATATATATATATATACATAGATAATATAATATATAATATATATATACATAGATAATATAATATATATATATATATCTTTGTCGGCTTAATCATGCTTAATCCGCATTTTAATTGTTAAACCGTTAAACCATGAAGCAAACCCAGCTCAACCCATCAGTACTCCTTTTCCAGTCCAATTTCATTGATCTGGATGATTCCCCGAATCCCAATCATTCCAGAATTCCGTCACGACGTCCAAGGTCAGACGAACAATTTATCATAATTTATCCAGATATCCCCATGATATCCCCACGATAATCCATAAATTGATAGGGATATAACATAATAGGGATATCTGAATATTATAGTATATCATTTATTATGACATACCATCTGGTTATTTAACATAGCCATGGAAAATCCACCCATGCTATTAATAGGTAAACCATCTATTTCTATGGGCCATCTATACCATGGCTATGTTAAATAACCAGAGGGTAATTGCCCCCATTATATCCACATTCTCTCCCCTTATAAACACGGATCATCTCGGCCCGATCATGCTAAAAGGGCCTCATTTCTTCTCCAGGGCAGCAAGTTCCGCTCCTCGGCGGCTCGGCGATTTTGAACCAAGCGGACAAGCCCGCGGACAAGCCCAGGTGGATTTGAGCGCCGGTATGGTATATGATGTGCTTATAATAGTGGTTAATAGTGATTAATAGTGATTAATAGTGGTTAATAACCACTATTAACCACTATTAACCACTATTAACCACTATTAACCACTATTAACCACTATTAACCACAGTGGTTAATAGTGGTTAATAGTGAACAGTTGATGGGGATTTGACACAGAAAGTCAGATGACCTGAAAAAATCTGAAGTGCTGCCAGGGCAATTATCTCGAACTCGCGCTATGGTGAAGGCCCATATGTTTATTGATGGTTGGTTAATCCCCCCAACTCCCGTTCTTTTGTTGGTTATGTGTATATATAATTTTTCTATCTACTATAAATATACATACAGATATTTATATATATATGTATGTATGTATGTACATATATATATATATATGGATATATACATACATATATATATATCATCCATATATATATACATGTATACGTACCCCACCTGTGGCTAGACAACCGATCCTAAGTCACCTTTCTTGGTGGTAAAAAAGAAATCAACTTTATGTCCATTTGTGTAATCCTGTGTTCCACTTGTTCCACCCTTTTTTGGTGGCTTCGATCCAGATATCTTCAAAATCCACATGTTTGCTGACTGGGTGCTCAAAGATCTACCTTCTGGTGAACTAAAATAGCTCCGAAAAATCACCGTCTTGGCAAATCAACTATAAAATTATAAAGGGACCTTGGCTTCCCATAAGGGTATGCCTCACATAAAACCACCCAATGTTTCCCAAATCTCTAGCAGGGTAGCCCAGAAACGCTATTTCGGGATAGCCACCCAGAATCAACAAAAGACATCATTTCAGGTTAGTTGGTCATGTGTATACATATATATATATACATAGTGAACTTAATACACCATTAAAATCATATGTATATATCACCAACAACACCCGTGTATATATATATATGTATAAACAATATAGATTCAATTAATATAACAATCTGTTCATTTTTCCAGCTGGAAAAAGTACATCCAGTCATCATGAATCCTCTGCTGGGGTTTCACCGAAACGTGAATCCCACACGTTGTGCACCAGGTAAAATCATGTGCGATTTTTTCATGTAAATTCAATCATGAACCATCTCATGAATCAATCATTTGGGGATTATGACTATGTATGTATGTATGTATGTATGTATGTATATATATATTGTCCCAACTGGATATAACACCCAATAATCACCAGTTACCCTCTGAAAATCCAACATTGCTATTGAACATTGCCCAATCATCAACCAAAATGATTGAAGAAACTTGGAATGGCATCGGGTGAATAAACCCCATGACTACTTATAAATTAAGTATCGATATCATAAAACATTCATAAACCACTTTAGTTTAATCATTCATCTAACTCCATAGTTATAAAACACATCATAAGATTCATGTTGATCATAGCCAAATCATAGCTATAATAACAAATACAAACATTATATAATAACATATAATAACATATAATAACATATAATAACATATATAATAACATCATACATTCAGTTATTCACTTATCAGTTATTTCTCCGTGGTCTTCTGCTTGATATATTTACAATGAATATATGAATATCTTATAAGATCTTCCTTTATTCACAATTTAAAAACATCATACATGTTATATATATATATATTTATTATGATAAACCCTTTATTCATAATTTAATAACTATCAGACATTCATTAAAACCATCGTTATTTGGCTGAGCCGCTCAGAGCGGCCTCGCCCTCCAGCACCACTTCGTCCTGGCAGCGCTCGAGGGCCAGGGCTTCACCCCCCAAAAGGATGGGCAAAAACATACTATGTGAACTATATGACTACAAGACATAAGCAAGAATTGAGGGAATTTTAAGTTGGTGCTGAAAGCGCTGGTTGTTGAATTCAACATGTTGCCCCGTTTTGAATGAATTGATTAACCACCCCTGCGTCGATGTGTCATGTTACAATTCAGGGGGTTCGGTATAAACCTTAAAGCATGCGGGTGGTTTACCACATTGGGTTGTCCCCCTCTCCAGAAGCGGACTATTTCTACTCTCCCCACTTGTAGCCAGGGATGCAGCCGACAGTAGTAGGATGAATCGTCACGGTCCACCAATGTTCAGGGAGGAACATTCATGGAGAAGGGACACATGCGACAGAGTCGCGCACATCTCAGCGAACACAGCTAACAAGGGGATGAAGAAAAAGAAACCTCGTATCGCGGCGAAGAAACTGTGCCAGCGTCCAAGCTGTGACACTTTCTACGACCTTCGAGGAAAAAACACCTACCGACTTGGCAGGTGCTACTTCCGAAGAGCCTGGATGAAGGTAGAACAGCCATCAACAAAAAACAGATAAGACCGAGAAATATCTCAAGCAAGTGCGAAGATCACACAACATGACAGGTTAGCGATGCGTTTCCAGCAACTAACCGGAAAAACAAACACATCGCTCATTTCACCATGTTTGAGCCAGATCATGCTGTTACGAAACAAACATGCTAAATTGACCCTGCTAAAGTCACCCATGTGTTCAGCCCAAATCGGCGTAACGCACCTCTTCCGTGAGCTCGTCCCACTCCTATCTCCAGCGTCCAAAAATGGTGCGTGGCAGTAGTGGGGTTGACTCCGTGAAACGTGTGTTGCCATCAAAAAAGGCAGATATTTCAACAAAAAACATATTCTTCACCAACTTGGGGAAATTGAGTGACAAGATATGGGGCAGTTTGGAGAAACACTTAAACCTCTTGGAAATGCCCTGAATCACCCAACTTTGGGCTACATCAATCTTGATCAAATGGAGGTTTGTATCTGAGTCATGTTTGGGACCCGTTGTGAGCAGTTTCCATAAAATCCTACAAATCTGGGGGAAAATGGGAACGTGACAGGATGTGTCAGCAACAAAATGTATCAAAATATGGGGTTCCCATCAACTCTACAATCAACATGGGAAATCTCAACCAAATAGCAAAATCTCACTGGTGGATTTGAGCCTTCGCTGGGATCAAACGAAACATAAATCGATCTGATTTTACCCAACAAAATACGGTGAAACTGAAATCAAACATGTAATGTAATTAATCCATATTATATAATCCATATTAATCCTGCAATTTCCAGCAGTAAAATTGTCGAACCGGTTCCTCTGCCCACAGTTGGGTAGTCCTTGTCTTTCAACTTCTCCAGCTCTTCAAGCTCCGCCTTCAATTCTTTGATCCTGGCGGACAATTGGTATATGTTTGCGAATAGGAATCATTAGGAAAACATGTGTATATGCATATGGGTATATCTATGTATATACAGTATATATATAATATACACATGTTATATATATATATATATACGTATGTATGTATGTGTGTATGTGTGTATGTGTACGTGTATGGATGTGAATGTGTGTATGTATGCGTAAGTATGTGTAAGTGTTTGTGTATGTGTTTGTGTGTGTATGTGTGTACGTGTATGTATGTGAACGCATGTGTATGTATGTTTAAGCATGTGTATGTAATTGTGTATGTGTTTGTGTATGTGTTTGTGTATGTGTTTGTGTATGTGTTTGTGTATGTGTGTGTGTATGTGTGTATGTTTGTGTATGTGTGTGTGTGTGTATGTAAGTGTGTGTGTGTATGTAAGTGTGTGTGTGCATGCAAGTGTGAGTGTGTGTGTGTATGTAAGTGACTGTGTGTGTAAGTGTATGTGTATGTGCGTGTGTATGTCTGTATGTCTGTAGGTCTGTCTGGATGTCTGGAGTCTGTATGTAGGTATGTATTGTAGGTATGTAGGTATGTAGGTAGGTAGGTATGTATGGATGCATGCATGCATGTATGTATGTATTGCACATGATTTTCCAATATTCCCAATAAGAATGCACCCCTTCCAACCCAAGTTTTGGAAGGCTTACGTATTAAAGTTCATATATAAGCATTTGCTTTGCAAAGACCTAACCAGCTAGGAAAGAGGCACCCTTGCAGCTCTGGGCAGTGGCAGAACAGGCAATCATGGCCTCGTTTATATCTGGTACGGGAAGGGGCCCCCAAACGATAGGTGAACGTTGATTTATCGCTAGGCTAATAATTGGATTTATGGTAGGTATAACCCCTAGACAGGTAAGTTGATTTATGTTGATATATATTATATATATAATATAACTAGGTTAATAATTGGATTCATTGATATGTCTATCTAGTTGAGTAAAGAAAACCAACAACATCACTTGGGGGGCCCTTCAGGAAGCGCTTCTCTTTTTCATCAAGCTCTGGAATGAAATACTCCGTGTGTTCTTAATCCAGCCCTTTAAAAATGGTATGGAAGTAATTGCAAATCATGTTAAATGTGTTTATATGAACTCTCATATGTGCTTATCAAAATTTGGAAACATGATTAAAATGACACCAAGGATAGATTCATGCATAATCTAGCATGGGGAATGGAAACTCCCCATGTTTAAGGAGACGTTAACATCTACAGATATTTCTTCTGTGTGTAGAAACCAGCAAGCCATGTTTTGAATGATACGGCGAAAATGTGCGGCGTAGCCAATTGAGCAGTGTTCAAAATCATTCGTCATTCGTCATGAAATACTGGTTGAATATGGTTGAATATGGTTGAATACTGATTGGTTAAGAACACTGATTGGTATTACCAATGAATGATTAATCCTGGTAATCACATTCCTAAGCATGTAATACTGGTTGGTTAAGAACAGGATTCCCAGCGCATGGATTCTGATCATCCGCAATACATCAAAAAAATAGCATGAGTCCCTTGTTTCAGAACCGTCAATCTATCACGAATCTATCACTATACCTTAATGCTTAAATCCCCTATTAATAATGGTTACCATCTGGTTATTTAACATAGCCATGGAAGCCATGGCTCATTTATAGATGATGTTCCCAGCTAGAAACCTCCATTTAGGGATTTTCCATGGCTATGTTAGTCATAACCAGATGGTTAAATCATGTTAAGTCACCATCCACTAACAGGCCTCTCTAGCAAATTTTGTTAAGTCTTCAAAACCCATCTGTCGTCCCTTGATACTGCTTGGTTAATGGAAATTTCCCAGGTCATGGATGACGATCGTCCCCAGAAAAAGATTGTGTAGTACATATACCCTCTGGTAAATTAACAGTTCGACCCTGGCAGTCATCGGGGTTGGAAGACTAGTGAAACCATGAAAAATGGGTGATTTTCAGGGTCAACAAGTTTATTTTACCAGGGGGTATTTTTATGCCCCTGAATCAATAACCAGCAGAGGTTTTGTACATTGTGAAAATATCAGATGTACTCAACCCATCTCAACCTATGAATACCCCATCTTACCCCATCTTACCCCATCTTACCCCATCTTGCCCCATGTTGAACATTGCTCCATTGCTCAATTAAATGATTATGTTGCTTATGTATCCCATATATCATGTCCCAGTGTTTTTTTGTATGGTATTCCCACTATGTTACCAGTAGAAACTCATCAAAAAACAACGATATTCTCGACATTCCCACTATTTTACCAGTAGAAAGTCATGAAAAATAACGATATTCATCCATACTCCCACTAGTTTATACTATTTTACCATTAGAAACTCATATTGTAACCTATTTTGGTAATGGTTTATACCACTTATTTATGGTGATTTGGGGGGGATTGTGTATGGCATGGTTTTACCATGTTTTACCCACATTATAACCAATCATCCCCAATAACGTTGTTGCTTCACACGCCGAAGCGAACCACGGAAGCGCGCCTCTTCTTGGCGTCCTTTTCATCTTGCACCAGCTCCCTGCTGTAGCACTGGAATCACTGGAAGTCTCAAACACACGGCAGCGGCTATGGGTCAAAGCAATGTGGGTAAAACAATGCCATTTTTACCAGCCATGACTGGCAATGGTTTCTACCACCTCTAAAAATGGTGAACTTGGGGATGGTGTATGGCATTGTGTACCTTGTTTTACCCACATTTCCCCAATTCACTGGATGCGGTTTTTCAAGGCCTACATTTTGAGCCCCACATCACAAAACCGACCAGGCCTAAGTGCTTGCTGATGCTTTTCTTTGGCTTCCTCCGGGCTTGGCGACTTCCTGGGCCCTTTAAAATCCTTTAAACTTCGTTAACAAAAGATGGTGCATTTCATGGCGAGATTCCATAAATGGATACTTGGAGATATGGGGGTACCCCTATTTATGGATGGTTTATGATGGAACATCCTTTTCTGGATGATAACTAGGGCCTAGGCCCCATTTCAGGAATATAGAACCAACTATATCCAATGTTTGGTGTATCTGACAATGGGGTTATACGGAAAAAAATATATGATGGGAACAAATGATGAGAAACCACAAGATTTGGACGTACCGTATATCGAGACAAACCCTGATAGATCTGGTCCCAGCTTCGGATCCACATTGACTTAGAATAATAAATGCCCATTTTAATGAACAAAGATATGGGTGTGTCTGAAAAATTGGGGGTATACCCAATAAATAACCGCCATTTCAATGGTTTACATGGGGAAAATGATCATTGACCGGTGGACCTAGGGTTACCCTACACTATACAATATATTATTATTATTATTGTTATTATTATTATATATTATTATTATTATTATTTATTATTATTATTATATATTATTATTATTATATATTATTATTATTATTATTATTATTAGTATTATTATTATTACTATTATTAATTATTATTATATATATTATTATTATTATATATATATTATAATTATTATTATTATCATTATTATTATTAAATATTATATATATATATATATTATAACTGGATAAACCAGTTCATAGTTCGCCAAACTGAAAAAACTTCGGCCTTCTCTTTCTGCTCAGCCAACTTTTTGGCCTCGCAGGATCGACGGCAACGCGGGGATTTTCTTGGCGTTGATGGGAAACGAATGGGAACATGCATGGGAAATTACTAAAACATTGTACTTATGTTGCCGGAGACATATTTGAAACCAATCAGCCGAGTTTGCGCTTCCAACATCAGGGTTAAATCACAACAAAGCAGTCCATGTTTTTCACTTGTCCTCCGGGTCAAAATCGGAATCCTTTTTTTAAAGTCCCAGCTTTGGGGTGCAGTTTTTAGGTTAGAAATGGGTATAACAATGGCTACAACCCCCCCAGGTTTGTTGGGATATGGCGCCCCCCGCGGCGGTCCTATGGTGAAATCATGTGAAATCTATCCGCTACTCCCCGTGGCCGGAAATGGAGGGTGTTGGTCGCTGGAAAACGATGGTGGGATAAATTTGCAAGGCAAGTTTGATTTCCGGAGGGTACCCGGCCTGGTAAACATTCACAGTTTGCGAACTTGAAAATGGCCATTTATAAATATTCATAATGGATTTACCCATGAAAAATGATGATGTTCCATAGCTTTTTGTAAACGTTTACCAGAGGGTTTTTATGCCAATAGTGAAACTTTATGGGGTTTCACCAGTTTCACCCAGCCCCGGCTTTGATTCGATTGGGTATAGCCTAGCAACGGGATGCTTGCTTACTGCTTACTGTTTATGGCAGGTTTACTACCAAATCTCCATGGACTCCAGCTGGAAAATATCCCGTTCTTTTTCAGCCACCAAGAAACAGACTCAACTGACTCAACGGACTCAAACAACGTTGATGTTTTTAAGATCCAAATCCAAAACTTTTGTTTAATCCAGAAAAAAAAAACATAACAACAACTCGCCATCCCGGCTGTGACTTCCGGCACCTCCTTTTCCATCTTTCGGACCTCATGGGCCTCTAGAGGAGCTGCCACAGGTTTCACCTTCACCATGGGCTTCAAGAGACAATGCGGGGTGACAACGAGAGATCAGACATTCACCACCATCCCAAATGCTGAATGCTTAAGGTGGAGACTGACCCCAACCTGCGAATGAGGATATGTGCGACATTGTGCGACGACATATTTGGAAAGTTGGCACATGTGAGACTGTACAATATACAGACATATACAGACTGTGCATATGACATATGTATGTTGGTGTATGTCATGTTCAGGTTTCATGTCAGGTTTATCAAACTCATGAGATTCTATGGATATCAAAAGGTCCCATATGGTCCCTTTCCGAAGCCAGCCTCCGGCACCAGTTTCCATGACTTTCCGAAGCCATGGGCCATTTAACATGCTCATGTCCAGTTCGCAAAGTGTGAAATTTCCAGAATACTCCACTTCATCCATAAGTATTAACTGGGTATAATCATTAAAAAAAAGTATCATAGAATTTCTCAGAATACTCATTGTCACTTAACCCTCTGGTAATTTAACATAGCTATAAAAAAAATTGCCCATAGTGAAATAGTTGATTTACCTACTAAAGATGATGATTTTCCTAAAAATATGTCACAGAACTGGATATCTTCCGCGCCTCCCAGGGTTCGGTGCGTTCCCGTGGAGCGCCCTCAGGAATCGCCACCTACAAGTCATAGGAGCAGCCCATCATGTTGACGTCTGAACGTCTAAATTCTGGCCGGTTAGATGGTATAGATGGTGAGATGCTGGTTAGATGCTGGTTAGTAACTTAGTTTAACTGATTTGGTTTGTATATACAAACCAAATCAGTTAAACTAAGTTACTAACCAGCATCTAAATATAATTAAATATATATATATATATATATCCATATACATCCGCAAAACATGACGAAGCGGTACACAAAACAATTCGTCGCTTCGTAAAATCCAGCCATGATGGGCTCCTACAACTCTTGGCACCCTCAAACTGACAGGTCGACCAGGTAAAAACAGGTTGCGAAAAAATGGCCCAGTGGAAATAGTTGATTTGCCCATAACATGGTGATCTTCCATAGTTTTTTATTATTATATTATGATCTTCCATAGTTTATAATAATAATAATAATATGATCTTCCATAGTTTTTTAAACATGTTTACCAGAGGGTGTTGGAGATGCCACTGCATCTCCAGCAGCCACTTCCGTAGCCACTGTTCGGACCGTGAAACGGTGTTCCATCCATTCTCGCACCTCCCCACGCATCATGGCAGCCACGGTGTTCACTGCCCCGCTGTCCGCGTTCCTACACAGATTCGTGCCACAGTGAAAAGAACAGACGTCATGGTGATTTAACCCTCTAAACGGGGGATTTCATGAGATATTCATTGGTTCATTGGAATCATTGGAATATGATTGGGATACAACATGACATCAGATAGCCCACAGTGGAAGCTTTTAAACTATTAAACTTCTGTTATTCCTCATGATAAACCTCCACTGGGATACGTCTCGCAAAATTGGGGATGGTGTATTCTTGAGTATCTCGCTCATCCAACTCCAACATCCTTTGCGGGCTTCAGCTGGGCCGGCAAAAAATGGGGATTCTGCAGATTCCACGATTTTTTGGACCCAAAAAAAATGACGCAGAAAGACCTGGTTTTTTTTTTCTCAAACATGGCTACTGTAGCTGGGATTTTTTCGGAGATTTCGTTCGCGAAAATCATCGAACGATCCATGACGGATGCTAAAACTGCCCATGTTGAAAATTACCGGAGGGTAAACCAGAAACAACTAGTAGTAACTATAGCAAACATTAGGATTTCACTGAATTATCTAAATTGAAGCAAGAAGAACATCAAGAACTGGGCTGAAAAATTGGCCAAAACGCTGATGCGATAGGCCCGATACTTTGATGGGCCCGAACGTTCGGGGGGTACTGGGAGACGAGGCCAAAAGAGATGAAACGCTGGTGATGTTTTTTCCCATAGCTCCAAGGTATCTCCAAGGTCCAAAACGCGGCTGTGTCAGCTCGACTGCTCAACGCTTTCAAAACTATGACTGGTTGGTGGTTTTAACCATCTTGAAAAATATGAAAGTCAGTTGGGAAAGAATATTCCATATGTTATGGAAACATAAAAAATGTTCCAAACCACCATTTCTCCATTTCAATTTCGCGCCGCTTTGGTCTAGCGAAAGCGGCCCTCTTTAGAGCGCTCTTCAACACAAAGAGACAAACAACCTCGGAAATTCGTCCA
>Ga0126342_10004715_pt1 | contig 23436 bp, 25 predicted proteins | sample Cyp1metagenome_FD_92528 | JGI IMG/M metagenome (GOLD analysis project Ga0126342, IMG submission 92528) | Coral microbial communities from Lord Howe Island, Old Settlement Bay, Australia - Cyphastrea 1 metagenome | ecosystem: Host-associated > Invertebrates > Cnidaria > Coral ...
TATATATATATATATAAAGTATAAACATACACATTGGAGATAGGTCAGCATGTGCGGAAAAGATCTTTGGTCAAGGAAGGGCTGTGTATTTTCAACACGTTTTTGTCGAACAATTTCGCTGCCTGGAACCGGTGCGGCTGTGGGCGCCTGTTTGAGGTCTACAGATCGCGCACCGTGATGTGGTCAATAGATTGAAAGGTCAAGCGACTGGTTGAGAAAACATCAAATGTAGGGATTGAACTAGTGCCAAAACATGCCAATCGCAGCCTGATTAAGCAGTTAAACCATATTAAACCATGGTTAGCCATGGTTCAACCACCTGTTTTTGAGTAGCTTTGTTGATTATTGCAACGGAATAGCAACCGGCGCAACCAGCTGAAACACAACAACTTTGCTGCAGATGTTTCTGAATGTTAGCCATGGGGACGCGGTTTCCATCAAGCTTTTGAACCACCAGCCACTTTGGGTAATTGTATTACTTCAGCCGCTGAAGATTGTTTTTACTTTGTACATGAGCATTTCGACATGTTTGAAAGACATATGGTTTCAGGCTAGCAGCCGCTAACATCAAGCTAAACGGTGAACACTGTTTGAATACACCGAGAATCCGTTGCGAACAAGATGCTTGAGGTGCCGTTGCGGAGACATAGGACGCTGCTAGTGTCAAAAACCACTACAGCAACTTCACCAAACAATCATGAAAATTGAATGTTAATTAATCATGAAAACTGGGGCAAAATCAATGACAAAACGTTACAACATATATGTAGCACAAGGGACTAGCCATGAGGGCTTTTACAGGACTAATCATTGGATTCGTTGACCGAAGCCTGAAACATAGGAAAAAATCTTGAGACCTATATATGGCCTGATTCGATCCCAATTTGCTGTGTGCAAGGCTGCCCAAGCCTTAGTCAAAAGCATACTGAATTCAGCGTTGTTTGTAGAGATTGTTTGGGATTTAATGCGGAAATCCCAATAATAAACCATCCCCAATTTTGGGTTCTTATTGGGTATACGATGATGCAACATGACCCTCAAATGGTTAGTTCATAGGATGGTTGCAAGTAACCATTTCTATGATGTTTTCTAATTCGATTTGTATAGTTGTATGGATGTAAAACTAGCAGTGTTCCCAATTATGATGTTTGTTCCCCAAATGTTTCCCATTTCTACATATAAATTTAGCACATGATTGTTTTCTCTTCCCCCCAACTCCACTGGCAGGAGCAGCTTGGTTTCTTGAAGTCTACATGTCCCGAGGAAATTTCTTTGATATTACCGAATTGAAATCCGGAAAAGAAATGAACTACTGTAATATGCAATGTATATGTATGTATGACCTGTGATGTATGTTACACTGTTTGATTAAGCAGCAAACTGCCATAGCAGCAAACTATATACGGTACTGTCTTAGAACTATCATACAGGTTGCTGCATTATGTGTTTTAATGTAATAAACTTTAATACTATAATACATCTACATGTCACTATAATACATCTAGATGTCATACACAAATACAGTAGTATGTATGTGTATGTGATGTTTTTTTGCTGCTTCAGCTTGCTGAGATCGCAGGAACTGCCTAAGATGGCCGTCCCAGCTGAGCTGAACCAAGCGAAACTGGAGACAGAGACATGGGCTGAAGATCTGAACCGTGCCATGTGGTGTGATGAAGCTACAAATTGAGATATACAATAAGAGGTCACTATCTGTTTGCTGGGATTTAAGTGGAATATCTCTATATATTATATATATGTATATACATTTACATATATATAAATACATATTTAATATATATATATATACACATTATATCACCAACCATTTGGGGATATTTATGGATGTCTCCCCTAGTTTACATGTTGTTTGAAAATGGGCAACAGACCTTGTCCCTTTTTTTTGCTCAAGAGATATTCGAATTCACCTATGACCTGATCATCAGTTATTTTTCCCATGCAGATGGCGTTCTAATTGGCAGTAAGTCCCATGTTTGGACAAACCATGACACACCGAACTGAAGAATCTGAAGGGTCAAACTAGTTACCTAGTTCTTTGATGTGTCACCGTGTCACCTGTTCGTTGGTTGGTTTTACTGGGGCAGTATGACTGAACTGGACATGGACCAACCGTGACCAACCTGTCCTTCTGGCACTATCCAATCTACATACTAAGTTGCAAAGTGAGATGGAATGATATGGATGAACATTCGTACCAAGAAAAAAGAACGCAGAGGGTCTAACATCCAAAATCATGGAACTCTAAGGTGCCCAAGCCCTGTTTTTCCTCACAGTAACACAGCCGCACCTTGTTGGGATTATATATTATTCATTAACAGTTATTAAGCGCCATCAACCCCAAAGTTATATAAAATTATGTGGGCTAGGGGCTTGTATAGGTAAGGAATGGTTAGGATCAAGGCCTGGCCGCATTTTTGGTGGGACCAACATCCATTGACCACCTCTGCCCTGGCTTCACCAGTGCATCAGCCCTGCGGGGTATCGCCTTGATGGCCTCCACCTGAGGAATTGCTCTGTAAGGACGTCATGGGTACGCAGGTGGCTTCGTGGGATGCCAACATCACCAGAACTGCAGCTGAATCATCTGGGGATTAATGGGATGTCCCAACTACACCAGGGGGTTAGTACAGTGGGATATACCAACAATCTTCAATCTGCGATCATGGCACTAGGAGATCAGTTCAACATGGTTCCAACTGCTCCTGGTCTATGGCTTGCCCTGATGAATAACCCACCATCTTGATTAGTCCTTTCCACCATTCAGCCCTTGAACACCCCACAGGTATTTGGAACAGTTGAGGTGGTGTTCAACATAAGGGGGATGAGATAATAAGCGAACTTAATTAATTTAATTAGTTATTTCAATCCCATTAAATCCCATGAAATCCCATTAAATCCCATGAAATCCCATGAAATCCCGATGTAATCTTCGGGGAATATGATATGGGTCCAGTTATGGCAGGTGGCCATGGCGTCCGTGGGACATTTGGTGCATCGACCACGACGCAGCTGTCCTGGAAAGGATGTGCCCTGAGCTAAACCGGCGGGTCCAAGTGGATGAAGCGACTATTCTCCTGGAAAAAAAACACTGGTTCCTAGCTGAAGTGTTCAAGAAGGCGATGGACCATGGAGAAAAATAGAGAGAAACATATGTGAATGGGAAAATCATTTGATTCTCAAGTGTCATGTTTGATTGCCTCTCAGATTTAAGGAATAAAGAAGTGGGAGTCGGGATTAAACCCAGCAGCAAATAAGCTAGTGGGATTTGGCCAAGCAAGAGAAAGGTTGAAAGCTCGAATGAGATGAATGCCAACAAAGAAGTGAGATTTTTAACCAACAAAGAAACGGGATTTAAGCTGCTGCAACCGTTGTAACATTGTCTTTTGTCGAATTCAAAACTCGAAATGTGGGGATGGTCCAAGACCTATTTGACGGTCGAAATGGGAGGGATGAACATCGCTGTTTTAAGATGTTAAAGATTGTTGAAAAATGAAAATTGCCTAGTTTTCAGACCATTGCTTCTCCATTTCTGGCTATAGGCAAAAAAAAACAAGATTTAAAAAAACGTTATCTGTTGCATTCCAGCCATTGGAGGGCCATTATTTTGCGGATTGTAGGAAGCACGACACCTAATCAAAGCAAGTCTAAGTGCAAGACTGCAATGAAAGCGACTTATGAAAAGGTTCATTTGTTATCAGTTATACAATTCATCTTTAATTCACAATTTATATTCATTTCAGAATTTCAACCACTTCCGAACGAAATCATCGTGATCCACACATATATTCTGAAGCTCTTCATTAATTATTGTTCATTCTTACGTAATGCGGCATGTATTCATTCAGGATCAAAGATGAGATATTACTCAACTTCACCAAAAATCTCTATGAGCAAAGATATGAATATCGTTGACTCAATGGAAAATCGCACATTTACAAATGACTCAGATGACCTTCTCACATTTTCCCAGCTATAAACCTGGAATTTCCCAGCCACGTATGACACCGGCCATCGGGTTCAGCGGCCATCGGATTGGGAACTTGTTACCCACCTTCCTGCAAGGTGGGGATGGCAAAATAGGTTTCCGTTGGGTTATAACTTCAATAACTCAGATCTAGAACAGATATGTATATATAATCTTATAGGTATATGATATGTGTGTATGATCATGATTTAAAATTATAGGATTCATATATTGTTGCAATATAATTACCCGAAGACGATGGAGGGAGAGAGAGAGAGAGAGAGAGAAAGAAAGAAAGAAAGAAAGAAAGAAAAAAAGAGTAAGATATATGAGCATAGTTATATATATATATATAATAGTTATATATTATAATATAGCTACAAATACATATAGTTATATATGTAGTTTATTTATGTATATATTATATACAATATATGTATATATGTACATATGTATATACAATTTATATGATATATAATATGTATGTGACTGTGTATACACGGCCCGCCACCGTTGCACCACGTTGCACGCATTGCACGTACCCTCCTTCCTCAGGTGCCTTTGCTTCAGAAGCTGCTGGTGCGCTTGCGCAGCAGCGACGCAGAAGCGCACGAAGGGACCAGCCGGGCCTTGTTTCCCCGTGAAGTTGCTGGGATTTTGGGCCACTTTGGGCTGCTGAGGCAGTATGTTTTGGGTCCTTTCCCCCCTGGTAAAATCAACTCTTTATGGGAAAATCCATGGATAGTATGGGATAACATGGGATGATATGGAATGAATTTGGGAACTCACTATAGGTAGAACATGGTAGAACATTCACTATAGATTGTAGAATTTAATCACATTGACTGTGTGGGGAACCTATGGCGTCGCCCAAGCCTAGTCCTCCGCCTCCGGTATAGCCAGTTTCATCAGGTTGTGCCAGCCTTGGAGCTGGTACGCTTGGCCGAGGCCGCGGGGGGTGAGTACGGTGAGTTGGTCAGCCATGTTTTGTTTGAAAAATGGGTAAACTCGGGAGAGTTAGAGAAATTCTTGAAATATCAGGATTCTGGTAGTTAGTGGGGGGTAGTTCTTAAATATATCCCTGCTCTCAGTTTCTCTTCACTTTTGGAGGGACTGTTGTGAGCAGACTGATGCATAAACTTCCACTTGGGGATGCAATGCGCAGTCTATTTATTCAATGGCCATTCCAGGAACCCAAACTGGAGGTACCTACCATATATAAGGCCTATGTAAGGCCGCCTCTGTGACTCTATGGTAATCCCAACACGTCAATCCATTTTGTTCCCATGATATCCCCACGAAAAAACACAACTAAACCAAAGCTATGGAACGCCATCAGAAATAGGTAAATCATCTACAAACAGAACATGTTCCATATATTTCCATAACATAGCTATGGATTTTAACAAAACTAGGGAAGTCATCCATATAGCTGTGTAACAACTTAGCCTCTCGGGTCATCCAAAAATCCATACCATCGTCGCTGTGGCCGAGGACTTGGCGCACTTGGAGCTCCAAGATGCCGAAGCGCTGAACTCCCTCGGCAGAGAAATCTTGCGACGCAGGCGGGGCAATGGCTGAAGTCTGATGGCATGAGGTGAAGGGTGCAATCGGTACATTTGAAGCATCCAAAATCGTGGGTTCATGAGATAGTAATGGGCATAATTTTGGGATATTGTGGGGAACATGTTATGAACATTTATGAACTATAATCAAAAGTTAAGGTGTATATCCGTATTGGGGGATGGTCATCAGTCCATGAATTGGAGTTTATTTACACATGATAAGAATTCCATTATGGGACGGATGACCATAAACCATTTAGCATGTTTTGACCCTCGCACATATGGCTTCGGAGATGACATATATGGGGTGAAATGGATGAAACTGTGGATGGAAGAAACCTTGCACCGGTTGGTAACTATTGGCAACTATGAAACGCTGTAAATAATGGGGTTCTAACGGGATAAACCATTTACCAACTGGTGCAGGATGTCTATATTTCTTCCATCCACAGTATGTGATGAAATTGAGCTTGGAGGTGCAGGATTATAGTTCTGGCTGTGATATGAAACTCCTGGGTCGGACGCTCTTTCTTGAAGGGCCAGGAGGAAAACAAAAAAAACATGTTTGTATTGGAATGTGAAGGACCATGCTTGAGCAAGTAAGGTTGTGAACCATGTTCAAGTTGAACAATGTTGGAAGCAATTTGTGATGCAAGAGAGTGATCGTTGCTGGGAATGGGCCCAGCAGGCACCACAAAGAAGCGCTGAGTACTTGCGCTTTGAGATGCTGTGCCACAAAACCATCACAAAACCGTAGGTGATATTTCCCTCTATCGTTCTCCACATCAAAACTGACTACCCTCCGGTGTCATCAAACATGGCTTGCTGGAACATGTTCCATTTCGTTCTATGGTTTTTCACTTTTCTCATCAGAAACATGCCATATTTACTTTGGGGATTTCCCAGCTACACCGCACGTCGCAACGAGGCCGGAACTGACAGCCGAAGAAGTGCAGTTGGCCAAAGGAGCCTTTGCCATGCTGAAGCTCAGCCTGCCGGACGTGTGCGGCTTCCCAAGCCATCCCGACAATTTGATTAAAAGAATGGACAAGGAACATATTCCCTAATTGTTCCCAGGTGTTACCACTACACATATTCATATCCTAATATCTATATCCATCGATTGAATTATTATTTACTAGTATATAATATATAACAAAAACAACTGTATCCCCAAGGTCGCCAAAAAAAAAACAGGAGTGATGTTCAGATGACGAGGATGGTGAACCCAAATGCTGCATACTGAAACCCGAAGATATGGGATATACTGGTGATTTATTGGTGACAGAATGGGGGTAGAACGGGTGTTATTGGGTATCCCATCCCACTGTAACTAATATGCAAAAACACCCTTCTGTGGTCCCAAATACGTGTAAATCTACTGAACCATGGTTTATGCGGGGTGTTTTATATGAATGGTGGAAGTGATTAAATATACAATACATATCACGATCATCCTCCTCCTGAAGTAGATAGAATATGGAATCTTCATGTTTTCCCATTTTAGTAGATATGTTTTTGATTTTTTCTATTGGTTTATCTATTATTTCAGGATGATAGCGGTGCATATATATATATATGCACAAATACATAAACATTATATATATATACATATATATATATACACATACGTGTGTGTGCGTGTGTGTGAGCTATAAGTATCATTTCGGTATCTTATATTGGTTATTGCCAAGTTAACTTTTTTCTGGGATGCAAACCCAAGCATGTCGTGGTCCGTGTTGGCCAAATTGACAATAGCAGGCTTTTCTCTCCACTGAATCCACTGGTATAGCAACGTTCACCAAGGGATGATTCGTTGTGTGTCAGTTTTCAAGCCAGGGAGTGTAATGATGGGGCAGCAGATTGATGATTTTTCCAACATCAATCATTCTAAGTATCCTAATTCCGGATCCAGGCACTTGCCAAAGGGCAAGTGCCTGAGCAATCTTTATTTCATATCCTAAGTATCGTATAGTATTGTATAGCTACCACATCCTACCACCCCTTCTTAAACTACTTGAAACACATAGAAACACCGGTGCAGTGGATCTATTTATTTTGGGTATTCAGCCACCCCCCAGTTCTGTGCCTGCAAGATGAGATGAGATTCGCCCTAGGCCCAGCCCCACTCATTAGGGGGCTGAGACTGCATGCCCCCATCAAAGCACCATCAAAGCACCATTGCCCTCTGGGAATCAAACATGGCCTGCCGGAAAATAAATCACAATAGTTTACCTTTGATTGTGCCATGAGAACACCTCTGCAAGGTGGTCTACCGGGGTGAAACTGAAGAAGCGCGGGGCGGACGTCGTGACGCACCAGGCCTTCGTTCCGACCAAAGCGACGCCAAAAAGCAAGCCGCTTGGCCTAGTGGTTGGCTTATCACCCAAGAAAAATGGATGATTGAACCATGAACATGTCGAACCATGAACATGTTGGATTTAACCATGAACATGTTGGATGTAGCATGATTCAATCGTTTAAACATGACAAATGTGGATTCTATATGATTCAAACAAATCGGGATGAACTGGTGAATTCCTATTCTTTGTTGATCACATGAAGTTGTCCAAAAATGACATGGGGCGAAGAAACAAAACTTATGGAGCGTGGCCGGCATATATTTTCCAAGTGGCTGGGTGATGGTTTGAGGTTGTTGTTCAAGGGGCTGCAATGGCTTGCATTTGTCTTCGTTTTTTCGCATCAAGGGCCGGAAACTAGACCTCTATTTGGATATTTTGGATCCACAACGTTCATTGTTCATCAGGAAGCATGGTGAAACCTATGGGAAAGCATGGGATCATCCATGGTGTTGTCAGCATGTAAAAAAAAGGTGGTGTGGCCAATCAACTGTAGCCACATAGAAAGATTGCTTGCCAATTTGCATGTCAGTTTGTGTAATCACTTTCTATTTTTTCTTAACATTTCTTAAACATCAGCCATAATTCTGAAACCAATGCAGGGCCATGAAATAATGCCAGCAAACTGCATTTTGGAATTGTGAAATTCCAAGGTTGGTGGTATGTGATGTGTTTACAAACTTCAAAGATACATTCCGATACTTTGTGGATGATGTTTCATACATATCCGAACTCGATTTGATGTCTCTTCAGATTTCGAGATCGAACCCCACCGCGTTCTCGTTCCATGTCTCCGAGCATCCTGCCATGGGCTGCCGCTCGGCCACCTTCTTATCGTGGTCGTTGTTCCGATTGGTAACATTGGACGCATTCAAACTCTTGGACGTCGGAGCTCCTAGAACAGGGACCCAGTCCTTTTATGATGCCATGAAAATTCTGAATTTGAACCCAGTGCACTCCGGGTACCAGAGCGAGGTACGTCCCGCACTCTGTGAGTACTTGTTTCGCAATGGTTCGTTAGACGATGCCTTGGGTGTCCTTGATGGTTTTGATGCCGCGATGGACGAACCCTTCATGCTAATGTACGAAGAGATCATGGCAGCATTTCCTGAGGCAAAGTTTGCACTGACCATCTCTGATGCAGAGAGCTGGTTTGATAACTATGTGGAGATGGAGCGTTTTCTCGCTACATACCACAGCCAGGCCCTACATGAGAAATATGGTGCTTTACCTCCCGAGTGTAAAGCTTTGACTTTCTGGGGCTGCTGGTTCTTGAACTCCACTCAAGAAGACAAGGACTTGGATTGTTGAAGATTGTGTTTTCTCTTTCCATTGCGAAATCCACCTGTTTGAAAATCTGCTGGGATCGGGAATATGTTTTGTTTGCTGTGGTCCCCTTTTTCGCAAATCCAATAGGACATTTGCTTGCGAAACTATCGCCGCCACAACCAGCGAGTGCAAGAAATCATTCCGCCTGAGCGCTTGCTCGTGTACAACTGGTCGGATGGATGGGCCCCACTTGCGCATTTTTTGGATGTGGCCATTCCCGCTGAAACCTTCCCCCACGAAGACAAAGTAAACGGAAAAGAACAGCTTCTTGGAAATCAGAGTGCCTGGGAGACAAGCTGAAACGAGGAACAAGGTGGCTGTGAAAAGGTGTAATGAGTTTCACGAGTTTTTGTTTCACCTTGCCCACTTAGCAGGCCGCGGATTTGGGAAAGTGACCTAGCCCAGAATTGGTTTCAGGGTTGAAATTTTCTGGACAGATCCCATATTTCATGGGAGACAACGTGTGGTTTCCTCTAGATTCTAGATAGTCCTGAAATCATTTCATTTTGCAGGTTATATACTACGTATCCTAATTCTTGTCATATCCCCATTTGGTCACTTGAACCAACATACAATTACAGCCATGGTGCTTCGGGTTGATCTTAAAGCACACAGCCTCAACTGGATCATTTGTCTTCAAACTCAAGTTTACCCGGTATATAACACCAGTTGCAATGTCATTGGGCATCATTTACATATGTTTATATAGAGGTATAATGAGGTATATATCCTATGTTTGATGATGTGGTATGTAAATAACTATATATATATATATATATATATACATTTATATAGTGATGTACATACAGCATTATATATATATATATATCATACCCTATGGATCCAGCCGTGCCTCCTTAGGAAATACTTGGGGGGATGATTTAGGGGGTCAACTACCTTCTCAGAGTCTGTGTTTGGATCATTTTGGATCCATAGGGTACGTTGTACACCTCCAGAAGTTGGGAAATGGGACTAGTGATATTGGTTCCTTAAATAGTGACAAACTAATGTCAAACTATGGATGAATGAAACAAGATAGTGATGAACTGGTGATAAAACTATGGACAAACATATGGATAAACTATGGTTTCATTAACTAGTGATAACCTATGGTTATTCCCCAATTAACTATGGTTATTCATAAACTATGGTTTCATTAACTTGTGATAACTAATGAATATATGATTCCCCAACTTGTGATGATTCTTGATGTCGCCTCAGGAAGCCCCGCAGCCTGCGCAGCTCCCGCGAGTCGGAGCTGGAGGAGACGTCGCCGCCGCCGTCGCCACCGCGGAGATGACGGTCCAGGTCCGGAAACCGTGGAGGTTTCCACGGTTTTTTTGGGGCAAAAAACATGGGAAAACTGGGAAAACCCATGATAAATCAATGAAAACTATGGGAAAAACTATGGGAAAATCATGGAAGATAGATAAAAAACTTGGATATGGGAACTGATGAGAATATATGGAAGAATAATGGGAAAATCGTGATGAATCAACTATCAATCATCTATAAGTGGGAGATTTTCCAACATTTACAAAAAATGTCAAAAAATGGATGGAGATGGGTTGGTTTACCTGGTGGTAAACTAACAGTTTCTGTTGAAAACCGACAGCTTTAATAAAACATGTTCAAAAACTGATGATGCAAGGTGGTGGGAACATGAGTTATACTAGATGTATGCTGAACTTTAATCAGCAGAAATGATGGTTTAGGCCTTATGTATCTTTGAGTCACAACCATGGGAATTGAATCAACAAAACTGGTGGTACTGGGAATATTCAGAGACATTATGATGGCTAAACACATCACCACTAATCTGGTTGGTGGTTTGGAACATTTTTTATTGTTCCATATATTGGGAATAATAATCTCAACTGACTTTCATATTTTTCAGAGGGGTATGTATACCACCAACCACAAATTAAATGTCATTCCATTTCATACTGGTCGATTTTTCTGGGGGTTCCAGCTCATGGATGATGAGAATCCTAAAGAAAATCCAGTCGCCGCGCTTTAAGAGCCCCCTATAGGGAGGACTTTTCCATGGTATTTGGCCAACTTTTCCACTAACTCCGGACGAGAAATGACTGAGACCGTAGATTTTACACTGATACTTTTGGTGAAACCTGTTATAATTAATCGACAGTTGTTGTGCCAAGGGTTGTGTTGGTACCTTTCCCAGCACATCCCAACTATCAGTCTCTATTCAGATTTCGAGTTCGAACCCCCTCCATCTCGTTGCATATTTCCATGTCTCGCGCCATGAATCTTTGCTGCCTCCAGAGTTTCTGGATATGGCCATTATGCGGATTGGTCACATTGGACGCATTCAAACTGTTGGACGTCGGAGCTCCTAGAACAGGGACCCAGTCCTTTCATGATGCCATGAAAATTCTGAATTTGAACCCAGTGCACTCCGGGTATCACATGGAGATACGTCCTGCGCTCTGTAAATACTTGTTTCGCAATGGTTCGTTAGATGATGCCTTGGGTGTACTTGATGGTTTTGATGCCGCGATGGACGAACCCTTCATGCTAATGTACGAAGAGATCATGGCAGCATTTCCTGAGGCAAAGTTTGTACTGACCATCTCTGATGCAGAGAGCTGGTTTGATAACTTTGTGGAGCTGATGCGTCCATACCAAAATGTGACTGACGAATGCACAGCAATGAGATCCTGGGGCTGCATTTTCGCGAACCCCACCCAAGAAGACAGGGACATTTGCTTGCGAAACTATCATCGGCACAACCAGCGAGTGCAAGAAATCATTCCGCCTGAGCGCTTGCTAGTGTACAACTGGTCGGATGGATGGGCCCCACTTGCACATTTTTTGGATGTGGCCATTCCAGCTGAAACCTTCCCCCACGAAGATTTTTGGAGGAGCTAAAACGAGGGACAATGGACAGGTGGCTATGACAATGTTCCAAGAGTTTCGTTTGGTTTGGTTTCACATTGCCCAGGCTGCGACAACGCCAAGCTTGGAAGAGAGACCAACAGCTCAATGGCCATTTCAGGATCCTAGATTGGAGGTACCTACCACTACCATATATAAGGCCTATTTGTCAGGCCTAAATTTCAGGGAATATCCCCCCAAAATATGGCCAGAAATATGGTACTAACGTACCTCCATTTTAGGATCCTGAAGATCTCCCATTGAACAGTTGGCGTGTGGAAAAAGTGGTTCGGGCTCCTGAGTCAGGAGGACACACCAACATAAGAGTCCAGAGATTGGCTCGAAACCACCCTGATTAAAACTAGGAAACACCATTCATCAATGTATCAACGGTAGATTCTATTAAAAATATTAAAATAGTTAAGTAACAATGATAACTTAGATACCAAATGTATTGTGCAAAATATATCAAAAAAAATATATATATATATACTAATATAGTATATGCAAAGGTTTGAGGTATTCCACACGGAGGTACAGATTCAACCACTCCATGGTAGGCTGTGGCTTCTCGCAAACAGCGAGAGACGAGCGGTGGAGCTCCTTCAGAACCAACCGCGTTCATGTTAAATCCCCGTTCGCCCATGAAATCCCAGAAAAAAACCATCAAATGCCTTTAAATTATATTAAATCCCTACTGTTGATATTTGTTCACTGAAATCCTATCAATGATTATTTACCAATATATATATATATAATATATATAATATATATAATATATATATATATAACCAGTATATTTCTACTATTTATACCAGTATATCAATGAATTTTTTATTTATACCAGTATATTTCTCAGCGTAAGGCACCCCAACTATTACCAAGCCGGCAGCCTTTCTGGAGGCCTAGCACACGCTGGCAGCGTCGCCAGCATTGGGGAAAACATGGGGCCTTTTTGTACAAGGGTCGACTGGTAGGTTCGTTATGTGACCGAAGCTTGGGTAGATATTCAGCAATACCCCGTAGTTTGATGGGAACGGAACTACATATATTTCAATTTATTATTTTTATAATTATATATAAATATGCATTTGCATTTAGAATTCTAGATTAAATGAATATAGAAGTGTGTATATATATATACACATATGTACAGACTAAAATATGTAATTAATTATTTAATGAACAAAGAAATCAATAATAATACATATAGCTGCGTTTATATTATATATATAATTATATATATATGTATACGTCTGTATGTATTATATCGGAGTTTCAAGGTAAACATGTGAATGGTCACTCGAAAGATGGCGAGTGCATAATCCAAAATAATCTGCGCCATGTATGGAATATATTTACCATTTGGAGATGAATTTTCCATCCATATATGGTATTATGTTTATTAATGGTCATTATTGTTTGTTAATGGTTATGAATGATATGATTTTTAATGGTTATTCTTGGTTGTTAAAGGTTATGAATGGATATATATATATATATGGATGTATATATATGGATGTGAATATGGTAAATATCCTACATATGCTGCACCCAATCATAGACCATCCCGCTGACCAGCCATTTGGGTGTTGTGCAAAACAGGCCCAGCTGGCTGTCAATTGGGGATATCGATTCCCACATGCTCCATGTATGGAATATTTACTTTCATAAACGCACCATTTTTGGGGCAATTGCTGGATCATTAAAATGATTCCCCCGGGGCTGTGTATGAAGTCGAGCAGAAATTGCAGAACATAATCCCAACGTCATCAAAAAATATAGCTATTCCTAAACTGGATAAACCCTTGGCGGGAGATTTGAATGCTTATTTGTTTGTCGATTTTGATAGGGTTTGAGGAATGGCTCATCGAAGATATGTTCTTTTTTGACCAGAGGAAACATTTACTTGAAGCCAGCTAAGAGTTTGAGACAGTTTGAGAATTGGACAAAGGGCAAATTGACAGGAAACCCCCTCCATGAGTGGAAGCAAATCGACGTGATGGACAAATCCTATATATGGTTTTCCATATATATATTGCATATATGTTCCATTTTTCATCAATCCGTTGACACCAGGCACAAGATTCCCACAACCCCATTGTATATAATTTCCCATCCAGTTATCCCCACCCGTCAATCAACTCATAAACCAACATCACCAAAAATAACGGGACACCACATTGCCAGCGCTTTTTGTATAGCCCAAAACCGGAAAAAAATCATATATTGGTTTATTGGGATAAATATGGATAAATCGGTTTAAACTATGATTAAAGCTAGATACTCAAAGCCTATTTCTTCTTGAACATGGTGGATCTTTTGCAGCGTCGACAATCCCCAATTTCCTTCGATTTCGGAGGATTTCCCCACGCAGGTGCCCCGGCATGGCCACGCCGAACGGCGGGCCTTGGTGCTTTGCCAAGATGGGAAGAGATGAAGAGATGGAGAAAGGGGCAAAATCCAATGAGTATACCCTCTGGTAAACTAACATAACTATGGAAAATCACTGTCTTTAATGGGAAAACTCACTATAATTAAATGTTCATGTTCAATAGCTAGGTTAAATTACCAGAGGGTACCAATATATCCCATGAACCAGCACATGATAATCTAGTTGTGGATTTTTGCTGCGGGATTATCGTGGAATAAGAGTTAAACACCAGTTTTTAATATGTTGTGATGTGATGTGTTGCAATCACCAGAAGACCTAGTTTGAAAAGCGTTTGCAGAATGTTGAAACGATGATGTTTCCTCCGGAATTTCCTGTGTTTTTCAAGGGATTTTTAATCTATGATTGGTGGTTGCTATGAGACGAGAGCAAACCAAAAATCGAGAGAACAGTTGCAAACTTGGAAATGTGAGGTAGATATCATGTATGCGACTTGGAAATATGATATATAGGTAGGTGTGCCTATCTTATGGGACAAACATGGGAAATGTGCTAAACAACAGCATGGGAAACATATGGCAAAGGATGGGTCTAGACTAGTCCAAACAGATGACACATATGGGCAGATCATTACAACAATCCCCACCAAAAAGGAAAACACCTCTCTATCTTAGATTCCAATTTCACTTATTTGCTATCTTGGGAGTTACTAAAACTATTAGTTGGGCGTTTTTAGAAGAGCCTTTGGCTAACCTCACACGAGAGCTGACAACAAACAACTTTGAAAATCAACAATGTTCTTTTGAAACAAAAAAGTTCTTTTTGAAACTTCTTTGAAGATGTTTAAACACATGAAAAGAAGTTTCAAAAACAACTTTCGTAGAGAAAAACAAGTTGCAAGAAGTTTCAGAAACTTTCTAAAAACTTCTTTTCACCAAAAAAGAACTTTCAGAAAGTTTCTGTCAGAAAGTTTCTGAAACTTCTGTTTTACAACAAAAAAGTTTGAGAAGCTTTCTAGAAACTTTGTGTTTTCTGCAACCATGTGAGACAACATTTTCATGTAACAACGAAGCAGACCTTGTCCTTGTTGAAAACAGGTTGCCCTTGTTCGAGCATTCTCCTGATGCGCAGCATTTTTTTGGCCCAAAATGTCCATCCTCGGATTGGATCAGGTTTTGCAATTAGCCAATCAATATCAGGCACTTGCCGATGGCGGAGATGGAGGGAATGGAGGGAATGGAGGAGATGGAGGAGATGGAGGAGATGGAGAAGATGGAGGAGATGGAGGAGATGGAGGAGATGGAGGAGATGGAGACCGGCGTGGCCGTGGTCGTGGTCAAATCCGGCGCGGCCGTGGTCGAGGTCAACTCCGGCGCGGCCGTGGTCGAGGCCGGCTTGGCCGTGGCTTGAGGCAGGCGAACCACAACCGGCAAGGAGAAGCCCGCAAGGCAGGTGCACTCTCTTCAATGAAGCAGCGGCAACTTGTTCGGCAGAGCCTGCATTTTAATAAGACGGGCCACGCCCGCACTTTGGATCATCAGCTGCCAGGCCAAGACTTCAAGAGGCGCAAGCCCACAGGCAAAGGGAAATGGAAGACCTGGACGCCGGAGGCCGTCCTCAGGGTTGGTTTTGGACATGAGACGGCAACTTGCAGACAGTTGGCAAATGAGGTGGAGGGAGCATCAGCCAGCCAAGCACGAGCTGCACGCTTTGCCTGCGCCGCAGCGGTATGCAAGTCGCAAGCTGAAAGCTGTCAGCATGTCGTGACAGAGTCGCAGAATGAGCCTTTCAATTTTTCATCCGCAACTTGATGTTTGATGAATCGACCTTTGAATTGAAAGTGGGGAATGATGCGCCCAATAGTTGTTCTGTGCTGTGTTCGCATGCCCAATGGACTATGGGAGCGGCTCCCAGCTTGGGGGATGATCGTCCCAGTATCAGGGATGAGCACATTGTTCGATCTCCGCAGATCTTGGCGCCAATGAATTCCGCGACGATGTGGAAGACCTTGGCAGAGCATCCTGGAGGCCTCGGGCCTTGTGATGTGGCAGCGTGCCATGTTTGCACCCTGACTACCTGTGATGCTCATGCTGCCAACATCAAGCTTCTAAAGCACTTGGACACGACCCTTGGAGTTGACCACTTGTTTCTGCCCACGCTTTGCACGCAACATCGCGACGGAAATGTCGTGGAGCAGCTAACTCAATTGCTTGGCAATTTGTCTGGGTGCTTCTGCGTTTCCCGGGTGTTGAACTCACGGCACGCTGTGCAAGCTTTGCGCCGAAAGACGCGCGCCGCGCTGGATCAACACTTGGTGGTGTTGGCTTCTGAACCCCCTGGCATCCAGGCTGAGTGGGCTGAAGCGCGCTCTCGGACCACAGAATTCATGAAGATGGTTGCAATGTTTGATGCAGCCTCCAAAGATCATTGTGGCGATGATCCTCCGCACGCCGCCGGCGCTGATCCGATCGCCGCTGGCGTTGCCCAAGGTGAACTCCCAGACGGCTCGGCCCAGCTTTTGAACTTTTTCAACGGGCCGTGGACAGGACTGATGCTGGGGTTGGGTTAGTCTGGGTGATTTATAGTTGTGTAGTAGTAATAACTATATGACTATATAACAATAAATATTAAATATTCCAAACAATAGTACCCAAAACGATGATCCTTCAAGTCAAATAGTGCAGGCCACTGTATTTCCACTTGTTTGGGGCCGCCGCAGCCGTTTTCTTGGCTCAGATTCTAAGTGCGTGACACCTCCACCTCTTCTTTGCTAGATGGCCGACAGCTCCATGGAAGCAAAAGCAGCAAAAGTTGAGCAATCGTGTGAGAAAGGGGGCCCTTCAGGGCCGCCGGCCGTGTCCCCCTGCAGGTTCTGCAGGGCCGCTGGCCGGGTCCAAGGAGTCTGTGCAGGGGCCGCTGGCCGCATCAGCCCCCGCGACGCCCGACGAGCAAGCCAAGTTGCTGCTGCAGCAGCGACGGGCGAACACTTTGTTCGCCGACTGGATGCATTCCCTTGCGCCTGCAGATGCCCGCAGGGCGGTGTTGAAAAGGGCAGACTCCTTGGCCAGCACTTGCACGAGGGATCAGATTTCCCAGCTGAGCGCTATTCTGGTGAGTGACTCGTACGGCGGCGACGCCACTGCAGAGATGGTGTTCAAGGTCCGCGAGGCCTACAACACCCGGAGTCTTGGTTGCAAGTATATTTTTTTCTTGTTTGAACAGTGATTATGCAGATACCAACCATGAGATAGATAGATTTTAATATATATATATATATATTATATAATTATATATATATATAATATATATATATTATATAATTATATATAATATATATATATATATATTATATATATATATATATTAATTGAATATTGTTTTTATATCATGTAATAAAAATAAAATAATGTAAATAATACAATATATATATATATGCATATATATATACACATATCTGAAAATCACATTTTCCGTGCTTGGCATTCTTCTGGTTGCCAGGCATCCCATGCACCTTCTCTTGACCACGCCTCGCCAGGGTGAAATTTGGATTGGCTCCATTCACGCCGCAGGCGATGTTGAGGTTTTGCGGAAGAATGGCATCACTGCCATGGTTTCTTGCGCCTCCAACGTCCCTGTTGCGCGGACCCAGAACGTGAAGTTCTTAGGCGTCTACGACGGGACAGCAATTGCCAAGGGCAACATGAAATGGTACCACGTCACGGCCATGATGGACGCTGTCCTGAAGGAGGTTGAGAACGGCGGCCGGGTGCTCTTCAGCTGCAAGAATACTGCGCACAGATCGGCGGAGGTCTCCGGATTGGAGCTGTGTTTTCTGACTGGCGAGGAGCCTGACACAGTGATGAATCACATTCGCACCATTCGGGAGATGTGCGATTTTGATTCGGTTCATCCTGGCGACAAACGCACATGCTTCAACTTGCCGATCCTGACGCCGCGCCAGTTCTTGCGCTCAAAGGCTGCTGACCTGGCGGCTGCCCACGACCTTCTGGAGCCTTCGGAGAAGATGCGGCTCAATGTGGTCATGTCCCCGTCTGAGTACGAAGCCTTTGCAGCCATCAACGGCGTGAGCTTTCCGGACCAGGGTTTCAAGTTCATTGCGCTTTTTCTTTTCTCTTTAAGCAGAGTTGCAAGGCCTTGATGCGGCTCAATAGCCCATTTGTTTAATTTTTTCAGCATTTCATCCACCAGGACATAGCCACTAGGCCCAAGGCCAGGCCGCGGGTCCCACGTGCTATCGCAGCGGCAGACTGCCAGGTAGTGGGCAATATGTTTTTCTGTTCTTAGGTGGGTATAGGGGGATCCCCATTCATACGATTGTCATTGTTGTATTATACTGTATAATTTATACAGGATCGCTTTGCATAGTTTTTTTTTACATTTTTCTGGCCGCTGGCCTTGCTTCCATGGCTGCCAATGAGGCTGCATCCGAGTCTGAGACTGCTTGGGAGAAGGTGCCGAAGAGCGAGACTGAAGCTTCAAAGCGGGAGGCCAGCGAAGCCGAGGCTCGGGTAAAGACACTTTTCACAGCATGGCATGTTCAGTAGTGCAGCGATGTTGCACTGACTGACAGACAACTTGGCTTGTTTCTGCCCTGACAGACTTCGCAGAGCTGGGACATGCTCACCGACACAGATGCGAAGAAGTTGAAACTGAGTGAGTCAGAGTCTGACGCCGCTGGCGGTGCGAAGCGTGCAGCCTCAGGGTTACCCTTCAAATCTCCGCCGCTCCAAAAAAAAAATCAGTCGATCTGACTTGTTCTTGACTTCCAAGGCCGCCGGCCTACCGCTGGAAATGCCCAAGGTTTGTCCTAGTGAGCCACCGCTGAGCAGGGAGGAGTACGCCGCCGGCCGTATGCCAAAGGTTGGTCCCAGTGAGCCGCCACCGAGCAGGGAGGAGTATGAGGCAGCAAAACGCCTGGCAGTTCCAAAAACGCTTCCCAAGGCGTCGCCCAAGGCCGCTGGCCCTGCTCCGGCTCCGTTCCTTTTGCCGGAGTCTGAGAAGGAATTTTCCTTGGGTGATTTGAAGGATGTGGTGACTTCTTTGGCCGCGCTCGATGCTTGCCTCGTGCATTTTTCTTCTGCAGCCAGCTCAAAAAATTCCACGCCAGAAGGCGCTCTGGACCCGGCCCCGGTTGGTGAGAACGCCGGCAATGGTGATGAGGCAATGGCAACGGATGCAGTTTCAGAGGCTGATTATGGAGGTGAGGGCGACGAGGAGAACGAGGCGAAGAGTTGGGAAGAGTTGGGTGCCAAGCACCTCAATGCGTCCCCAGAAGCTCTCAAGCGCCTCACTGAACTTTTGGGCCAGCACAAGACAAACCTCGAGAAGCTCTTGGAACAGCAGGAAAGTAAGGAGAAGGCAGAGACCGCCGCTGGCGAGGTTTTTAATGCCTTGATGCGCCAGGAGTGGGACAGCGCGGCCGCTTTAATTGAAAAGCTCCGCCCAGAGCAGCTAGACTCCATGGTTGACTACTCCGGGCTGACTCTTCTCCACCATGCTGTGAGGAGCTTCCACCTCCCACTCATTCTTCAAATTGTAGAAAAGTGTCCAGGTTTGGCGAATCGCCCCACTGCGCCCAACAGGCAACCAGGGCACTGGACCCCGCTCATGATTTTCTGCAATCTCAATTCCCAGGCGCCTAACTCGCAGCTGGCGGAGAATGAGAAGGACATCGGGTACCTCCTGTGTCAACATATGTCTCTCGACGGCCTCAACGTCAGGGGGACTACGTACTGCACGGCGACGCACATTGCTGTCTCTCGCTCTAAGTGGAGCCTGGTGAAGAACATTTTGTACCGCATCAGCGACCTCGGTGGAAAGGCAGCGGTCATGTTCCACACAAAGATGGTAAACAACAATGTTTCATGGCAGCATTCTTTTCAGTCCATATGTAAGTAATATGTTTTTTCAGTCCATATGTAAGTAATATGCTCTTCCCACAATAGCATTCATATATCATATATCGTATGACATCAAACGAACCCCCTAATTTTTTTTGATGGATTCATACTAATGTATACCGCGCGCTGTGTGCCCAGGGCCGGTCCGTGGTCGACATCGCGTTGTCATGCAACTTGGCTATGGCCCGCTATTTGCAGGAGCACTGGCAAGCCGAGCCGGCGCATCCTCCGCCTGCCCGCTGGGATTGGACTGCATACAGGCTGGATATTTTTTCAATAGGAGGATGTCGTGAATAGTTTCTTCAACAATCTGGTTTGAGACGTGACTGACATGATCTGATTTGATGAATGTGGTTGGCTGTTTGACTGGTATGATTTGCGAGGCAGTGCCAGTGTTTATAGAACCTCTCCGTAGACAGTTACACATGTACCATCATTATAACCATGTAAGCAAGTATAGAATAAAAAATCTATGTGCAAATATATATATATATATATATGTATATATATATATATATATATTGACGCATATTTTCCCCATACGGATTCAGGTTTTTGTTTACGATGAGGCCTCGAAATCAGTACTACGACCGTGACCTAGATCGAAATGAAGACCGCGACAGTCGCAGTTGTGGAAGCGGCTGGCGCTGGGGCTGAGTCCTTCATGAGCGCTGCTCAGGTTTCCAGCTAATGTTTTTCGCAATGTCTGGTCGCTGACCCTGTCACAATTTTTAAAGGCGATGCCACCAATGCATTTTTCTGTTGATGTGAAGTTTTTTGTGTTTGAAGATAGTGGTTGTTTTTGTTTTGCAAGAGCGTCCACAGCATTGCCAAAAAGCACGATGGGCTGGAAACCGGCCTTTGGCCATATATAGTATAGTCTTCCTGTCGCCGACAGCCTGGCGGCTAAAGCTTGGAGCTGTCACTGGCTTCTTTGGCAGCCCGCAGGGCCAGATGGTTAAAACTCTTTAGGTGTGTGAAACGTATATACACCATGTCACGGCTTGAGTTTTCTTCGGTTTGGGCATGCCACGCTCCAGTGACATGTTGCGCGAGTTGCTGCCTGCACGTCCCGCCAGCTGGAAAAAACAGCGCCTGCAGCTTTCCCTAAAGGTCTGTATGGGCGCAGCCCTTGTCTTTAGAGCCATGTTTTTTTTGACCAGTTGTTCATGGACACATGGCTATGTCAGCAGTGTGTATGCTTCTTTTAAGGTTTTAATTTTGTCTGGGATTCATTCCGACTTCCCTTGCCAGGACCTCCTTTGCACATATGTGCTGGTTGCTGCAGTGGTCGAGATGAAGCGGTAGACAGAGCCCAGAAGCTGATCGAGTCTGAGGTCTTGAAACCAATGCCGCTGCCTGCCATGAATAAATGGACAAAAGTAGCACCCACTGTAGCTCACATTGCTCTTCTTGGTCTGTTTCACAACGGCTTTGTGGTGGATGCCTTCAAGGCTGAGTTTGGCGAGTTGCAGGATGAGGAGTCCGACCTCAGCAACAATGAAGATGACAAGCTGGGGGTTCCAGCCAACGAAGCCAGAAAGTGGCGACTCCTTGCGAGAAGGCGGAACATGCGTGCCACTAATTTTCTGGCGGAGGCCCAGTCGCTGTGGATTAACTTACTATGGTGCCGCCTGGCCAGCAGCACCATGATTTTGCACGCAGTGCTGTTCAAAAATGCGACGTGGTTCACAGACAGGTCTCCGCAGGAGTTGTCCAGGTCTCGCCATTTGTTCGCCACATTTTGTGACCCGGATGCAAACCCTGCTTGGGCCAATTTGCAAGAGTTATTGGGAATTTTGAAAGATCCGGAACCTTCTTTGGCCCTTTTGGTTTGGAAGTTTGGTCCAGTTGCGCAGTGGCCACAGCCACGCCGGCGTATTGTCCGGAAAGCAGTTATGGTGATGACTGGGCAGCTGGCTCGGAAATTGGTTTTGCCTTGGCAGCAATACCCTTGGCGTTTATGGCCGCTGGCCTTGAAAGATGTGGACGAAGCGAAGCGCAAAGAGTGTGCCCGAGATCTGCTGAGGAGCCCGACTTGCTGTTTGGACAGTGGCTTTTCCAGGCGGCTGAGGCATTTGCATCCCCGTGAATCCGAGTTGCTGAGCTCAGATGTTCAGACATTCTTGGCTACAGTGTTCACACGGATTGCACCAACATCTACATTTATTGAGCGCCGATTTGCTCAATTCACCAACTGGTGTGAGAAGAAGCCAAAATTTGCCACCTTGGCCGCCAAGCACGTCACTAGCTTCTGCAAGGGCGCTGCCCAAGCCTGGAGAAGCAAGCATCCCAACCACAAGAAACCCAACCACAGACAGAGGCCAACCTGGGCGCAAGACAAAGCGAAGCGCACCACTGGATACAACATGTTTCTCTCAGAGTTTCGTAAAAACACGCAAGGGCGGTGTTTCAGAGGAGATGATGGCCGGTCGGAATTTGTGCAAGAAGCATCGGCTGCTTGGCGGAGGCTTTCGCAAGGAGAGAAGGCTTCATACGGCATGAGAGCCCGGAGTATGAATAGCTTGAGAAGTAGGAGCGCAGGCAGCTTGGAGGAAGAGGAGCTTGGCGCAGATGACAGCGGAGGTTTGTGAGGCATGTGCCGTTTGAATGAGGCATGGCCAATTTCTGTTTGCGTTCTTCAAGCTGCTCTGGGAGAAGGGCGTCCAGCACTTAGCAAAAGCAGTGCTGAGTGGGAGCAGGCTTGCTTTTCCGCGAAAATTTCCAAGACAACAGCTTGGTTGTTTGAAAAGGATCCTGAGCATACAAAATAATAATGAGTGGGATGATGTGTGCCATGTCATGTCATATCGCATACAAATGTCAAAGCTATGTAAAAACCTATCATTATATATATATATATATCCCCGTTCGAATTTCAACTACAGAATGGGAGGCCTTGTGCCCCGTTTCAAGGCCTTTCCAGGCTTAAATTAAGATGAAAAAATGGGGATGGGCCAGGCATTTTGTACCCGCAGCTTGGGAA
>Ga0126342_10004716_pt1 | contig 23435 bp, 21 predicted proteins | sample Cyp1metagenome_FD_92528 | JGI IMG/M metagenome (GOLD analysis project Ga0126342, IMG submission 92528) | Coral microbial communities from Lord Howe Island, Old Settlement Bay, Australia - Cyphastrea 1 metagenome | ecosystem: Host-associated > Invertebrates > Cnidaria > Coral ...
ACCAGAAAATCATGCATTTCCTATGCGTTTCACAAAAAGGCACGACTTTTCAAAATCAAGTGCTCCGAAGCTATTTTCAACGATTCCCACTAATCTAGGCACGACTTTAGCAACTCTCTGTAGTTGTTTTAAACTACTGTATATACAAAAGAGACCACGGACAAAAAGTACTATGCAATTTTTTGTCCTACATTTCCATTTCGCGTGGCCAACGTAAGGATTTTGCTACTTGACAACTGGTCAAAGTGCTTCAAGATGACATGAAAGTGTACGAAACCATACGGCCATCTATCAGCGCCGGACCATGTCGTTTGGCCACCTTATAACCATGTCTAAATGTGTCTAACTTCCCTACGACCTGATGCTGAGGACCAAACCCACTGCTCCAAGTTCCCGCCAAAGCGCCTGGACACCTGTCGAAAGGCAGTCCAGAGTCGGTCCACTGGATGCTTTGGCCAGTTGTAAACGTGTGCGTAGATACCGTATATATGTATTGTATATCTATTGAACTGTTTGTGTGTATGCAGTATACACACTGCATGCGTGCATATATATATATATATATACACATAACATTTAAAAATAAATGTAAATATATACGTATATATTCATTATATCATAATGAATGAACCTGCGTGCTATATTCATACATAATCATGTTGCGTATAAGTACGTGCCTACTCATGCACACACACAGATATATATATATATATTCTTCCGACTCCTCACGCATATATGACATGAAAGAAAATGCAAGCAAAAGTAACTGTAAGGATCAGAACCTACAGTGGACTATCTTGAATATGTGCATGGTACACATGCCTAGTACAGATATACGTCGACGCAATCATGCGCAAACGTGCACACGCACACACACAGTCACACATGTACATATACGTATCTAATATACATGAACCGCCGTCAAAATCAATGATCTACGCCGCTACGCCTGATGCAAAAATACAGGTAACCTGACCTGTAACCTTCTTGTTTTTTTTGGCCCTATTGCTTTACAGTGTTGTGTCCAAATCAACACTAAATAATAATACAACATGCAGCGGAATTAGTTTCATGAAAGATTTCCAAATTCAGTGTTGTGACTAGGTCAACTGCCAAAGTTTCCCTCCTTTTTCCTTTTTTTGTTTTCTTTTGCAAAAATCTCTCATTCCTGTTTTTTTTTCCTATGGCTACAGTAAGAGGCACATAGCCTAATCATTTTGGAAAAAGATGCCAATGTGGTCAAAGGAGTCTATCATGTCTATCCCTTGTCCGGGATCCCTTTTTCCACAATCGGTTATCGCTAAGGTTGTCGCTAATTTAGAACACCTTGATGACCAAGAAAGGAAAAGAAGAAGACCGTGGAACAACAAAGAACACTTAAAAAATAAACGGATGAAAAAGGGGGGAAAACAAGAAGAAAAAAAAGGAAGAAGAACGGATAGTTTGAATCAAGAGGACATATACGGAATCCAGAATTGATTTTACAATGTTTTACAATATTTTACAATTAATTTGAATTTAACTCAGAATTAATATCAATTTGCATTTAGTTTCAAAACAAAAAAGAACAAGGAAATAAAGAACCAGAAAAGGACACAAAGGAAGAAGAACGGACAAATTGAATAAACTAAAGAGGACATATACATCATTCAGAATTAGATCTGTGAAAGTTATATCATATTGTTTTCTTTCAGAATTAAATTGAATTTAGTTTTATAATGGTAAGAAGCCAACGGACAAGTTAAACAATCGGAAACAAACGGAACAATAAAGGACAAGGGAAAGGACCAGAACCGAAAAAACTGAAAGTGATAGGGAAAAAAAGGAAGACAAGGAAAATGGAAGGACGATAAATAGAAAGAAGGGGAAAAGGAAGGCAAACAAGAAAAGGCATAAATAGCACATGTTTGTGCTATGTTTCAGGATTATCGTGTTTTTTTCGGTGCCCTGTCGCTTCACAGTGTTTGATGCTCGTTCCATGATTTGTTTCTCTCCTTTTTCAAAATGGTCTACGCTGATTTCGACCGCACCTCACAGATATTTAAATTAATATTATAATCGATTATAATTGTATGATATACATAGTAAAACATAGACAATCACAGACGCAGAGTTTTTTGAAATAAATAAATAAATAAATAGATAAATATAAATATATATATATTTTTTATACGTATATATATATATTTCCGGAAGGACCGTAGTTTCAAGACCGAAGACATCCACCGATATCACCGTCACCACCATGACCATCCAGCATCATCCAGCGGCCTCTTCCAGCAACTGGGTGTTCGCTTCCAGGAGTGCCTGGTTCTCTTCCTCTTGCTGGTGAAGGCCAAGCCTTGCGGCTATGCTGGCGACATCCAAATCGTCAACTGCTGTTGCCAAATCTACGGCCTCGAGGAACAGCATGGAACAGCAAACCCAGAAACAGTCAGAAAGCATCAGAAACCCAGTTTGACACGGAGTCAGAGGTAGAAAATAGGGGAGGAATTCATGATCTGGCCGAAGAGCGTGAGCAACTCAACTTCGCTTTCGCCTTTGATCCTTTGCCTTGGAAATTGTGGAAGGGAAAGGAATGGAAAGGATAAAACAAAACCCATCCTGGCTCAATTTGACCTCTTGAGTATGGATGAGGTCCAATTTGATGCAATCTGAATCACACCATGGGTGAAACATGGTGAAACTGGCTCAGTCTCATCCAAAATCTGCAGTAAGCAAACCATATCCATATCATATCATAACTTTCAGGATCTTTTATACTTATGACTTCCTATGCATTTTGCATCATTTTGCATGAGTCTGTTGGAGCTCAGGCAGGCACTCGTCAAGTTGCTGCAAAGTCTCTAGCTGAAGCTTCAAATGCTCCTCCTGTCGCTAGGAGAAACACCACTCCCGTGGAGTATCTATAATTCAACATAGTTCAACACACCTGACAGCCATCAGCTGGGCATCCCATGGCATCCCGACAGCTTGGTAAAAAACCCCTGGTGAAACCACCCGTCCTGGTAGAGCAGTTTATCCTTCGTTGCCTTGATCCGTTCCTGTCAAGTTTCATTGGCACGGAGGGAATTCCCATGAATTGCTTGGAAAATTTGTGATCAACACCATCCAACAGCTACTGGATTTATAGGATGCATGTCTTCATCTTCAAGTTTGCCAGATACCCAACTTGCATCGCTCATTGACCGACCGAACTTCTCCAACTTGGCTTCAGGTGAGCAATCACACCGCCGGGCACTGGGCCTTCATCTTTCCCAGCTCCAGTCGAAGCTCCTCCCACTTGAGGTCTTGGCTTGACATGTCAGTGAGGTAAAAAGATGCATTCTGATACATTCAACGCCAGTCAACCCTCAGCATATGATTCAGCTTGATTCACATCAATGTCCGTCCAACAATTGCATCAATTTCACATAATTTCACAGTATTCGGATACTATTCAGATACTATTCAGATCTATTCAGACTCATCTTCTGTGCCCTTTCTCATCCTTTCAAGAATTTCTGAAGGTTGGTGAAGTTGGACATTCCGTGGGCACCGGGCACCATCCGTGCACCTCCTCTTGCCGGCGATGACGTCGAGCCAGGCCTTGTGCCTGACCGCTTCACCCGTGATACGGCCCATGATACTCCATTATACGAGTCATCATATGAGTTCTACCGTTCAGTATTGTCATTTAGTACTATTTACTACCTGGTTACTACCTTCACATAAACGATACAGTACATATGTCTATATATGGTATGTACGTCCACAGCCGATATTTCAGCCAAAGGGAGCGCAGCATATATCTAGCATGCAACCCCCCATCACCTCCCCATCAGTGAAGCCCACACGCCTTGACCAACTCGCTGCTCATTTCTTGCAGTGACTCCTGCCACAACTTTTTGGCTGTTGCAAGTGAGGGGTGAAGCATAGAAACACCATCAAAGTCATCAAACAAATTGGATCAAATTGGACCAAATCGGATCAACTTATGGCATCTACTGCGACAGCGGTAAAGAATGGTAACAGTTCCTGACTTTCTACCAGCCTTTGAGCCGCAGAATCGGCTTTGCAGCCCCGCTGTCCTCCAAGGCTGCATCTGCCTTTGCGCCGACTCAACTTAAATGGATGGGAGGCCCAGGATGCTGATGCCAATTTCCTGATCTGTAGATCCTCATAGATCCTCCCTAGTTGGTACATCTGTTAACTCTTCCACTCCTTGACATCCAAATGCAAGGCACTGAAAGCCATCTAGTACCCATGAATCAGATTCCTTGCTGCCCATATTCTGGACATCGACCCGGTGAACTCTGGGCACATGAGCTAACATCCTGGAAGCGATCCCAAAAACACTCCGCCGCCGAAAGGTGGAGAATATCACAGTTGTAATTGTATGTAATTACATAACAGTATATGATATGATATGATATTATATGTATAATGCAGGAATAATGCAGGAATAGATAATATACCAAAAGGTGTAATAATATTATTTAGGTTTATTTAGTAGTAACATGCAATGACAAGGATTGGCCTTGCAATTTTGTGTTGCTCCTGTGAGACATAAAGCACGCAGCATAAAATACTCATAGCACTTGAGAGCCCCCACATTCCCATCGCTGCCTGAAAACCAAATCGGATCCCAGGTGACCCTGACTTGTCTGGCTCTCGTGATCGGTATCGCAGGCTGTTTAGAAGAGCTGCATACAACCAATACAAGGCGTCATTGTGATAATGTGTTGATCCCAGAATCAGTGGAACACCTCTAGAAACATGTTGTAGCATGTTCGAGTTCCGGGCTCAAGGATCGGATCTGTGACTCTTGCCTGCCCAAAGCATCCCAAAGCCACAATTGAAACCAGATAGTGAAAGTTCTGACGCTGTATGTGCTGCATGTGCGCAAATTTACTGGATTCATGAATGCCAATGCCTTGCATGGTGTTGGATATGTGAAGGCTCGTCTCTTGGTGCTAATCAATCCTTGCCAATGTCAACAGTCACAACTGGATGAGAAGTCTCGCAGGGTCAGCGGGAACGCTGCGGAACGCTTGTTTTATCTGCCGTGCCGGAACACATGTCGTTGCCGCTGCTGCAGGGGTCAGACCCAATCTGTTAATCTCACCAAAGAATGAGTTGATCATGACCTTGCTGACGAACCCAAGGGTTTGTCTGAAAATAGGCTACCCCCAAACTTGATGCGGTGGGTGGCGTTTTCTGCCGATGCTGCATTTGCCTCTGCACCCTGGTGACATTTCAGAGCAAGAATCTCTATAAATGATAACATAAATATATAATGTAAAATATATGTATACATATTCCCCGCGCGCACATATGTCTGTATATATATAAATATGTATGTCCAATGTCTATGTCTATGCTGCAGAACTGGTCTAAACACTGTTGTGGAGCCTATCACTGCTGTAGGATCTGTAGGTGATTCAGCAGTGTCATTGCCAGAAGGGGCCCATAATCTGCCTGGATTTGTCAACACTTCAGGATGAGCAGGAGCTGCGTATTAGTCCCGCCCCATATTCAAGGGCTATAGGTGAGACTGCTCTTCAAAACACACCTCGCAGGAGTCTCAAATGGACCCAGTCCGTGTTCCAAAAAGAACCACATAAGAGACATATTTCATCCTATTTTGATCCTGTTGCCTCGAAAACTTACAGAAAAGTGGTGATGCCTTTATATCCTTATTTTTTTTAAATGAATATATATATATATATTATTTATGCATATATTACAAATTTTTCAAACCCGGATCAAAAATTTGCAACTCCTGACCTGCTGAGCTACATGAGGTGTCTCTGAATTCGCAGACAAGTTCAAGCTCTGTCCCGATGTCCGCCGCCTGATGGGTCAATCGATTGACCGCATGATGCCGCGTGCATTGGATTAGCCGAAGAGTTGGGGTGCCACCCACACACCAAAAAATGACTATCACTATGCAAATGATACAGTAAAGTGCCAAAGTGCATTTCAGTTCAATCTGTCTGAAATGTTTGAACTCATGAACTACTTGATATCGAAGGATAAAAACATGTATCAGGGATCATGCTGAAACCCTGATGGACACCAATGGACAGCAGGCTATACTCACCATATCGACGGATTCATGGATCATCATGATTCCATTGACTTCTCAAGATATTGATGGATGTAGGAATGGGTGGGTGTGGATGGATGTGCCTTGATTTTGAAAGGAATCCTATGGATATGTACCAAATTGTAGCAAAAATGAATATATAATAATCTCCAGTCAACCAAATAATACAACAGAATTTGTAACATATTACAACCGTACAACATCATATGACCATCTATCTTTACCAATCACTGGTGATATTTTTCATAGCTCCCATGTCAACAGCGGGTTCACCATCCCCAGTTCCCTGGCGGGAACCTCCTTAGGCGTCCAGCATGTTGCTGCGCGAGGACATCGTTGACCAAGCCCTGGAGCTTACAAACGCAGGGACGATGAGGGACTGGGAGCAAGAAAATCACCCGGAAAATCCTGCAAACCCAAAGGAATTCAATATAATCATTATACACACACACATAAATCATCATACAAATATATATGTATATTTATACACAATTGCATATGTACATGTAAATATGTGATATTATATATATACGTCATATAGTAATAATCAATCCAGAAATTCATTCAACAGGTGATCACTGGGTTCCAATAGGACACTTCCAGTGGCTTCATGGCCTGCTGCGTGTCGGACTTCTTGGACTTCGAAGACTTTCGCCGCCCACCTGGGGATGGAAAAATGTGATCCATCCCATAGTGGAAATATCCTTACCATGGCTAAAGATAATTAATGATAATTATATATAAATATATATTATTAATATTCATTAATATATATATATATTTATCTATATTATATCATTAATTTACTCAATCATTATCATTATATATCAATCTTTTGATCGCACATATGTAGAGAACAGGAAAAAATTATTGGATTCAAGAGTCTATGGCAAGGTGATCTAAAGGTCTTCAACAGTTGCATCAGTTTTGTGTTACACTGTTACACGCTTGTTTCACCTCACGGAAGGAGTCTTGAAGTTTTACGCTTCATTTTTCCAAGCAAATTCTGACAGTTTCCAAGGAACTTCTCAGTTTCTGCATGTTTATGAAAATGTGAGCCCTCAAATATCCTCAAATCTCCATTGCGCTGTCCAAAGGATCGAAGAACTTCTACTCTGCTGTGGCTGGTCACCACCCGGCCTGACTTTCCACCTGCGCTGGTGGCTCTTTGATGTCCACACATGTCGGACCTCCGTGCTTGTGCACCCCAGTGTAGGTCCTGTCGTGATGCCGCTGGCACCACTGGTTTGCAAAGGTTGGGACAGGCTTCGGATACCAAAATGCTGCCAGCTGAGTTCAATCTCACTATATCTCACTATAGTCTAGACAGGAACGTGTCTCTGACTTGCGCAGCACCCGCTGACTGGTGATTTGAAAACACGGCCGTTGATACAGTCTTGGTGGAAAAGCAAAGGCCCTCGCACAATTTGTGATGCCCAAACATTGGTACATTTCATGGCATGCCATCTTGAAACTCTGAATTTTCAATTACATCAGCAAAATAACTGCTGACCCTTCTTGATTAATTAATTACGCATGATACTGTGTTCCAGCATGTTCCAGCGAACCAGCTGCTTTCAGCATGGTCTCTGGTTTCACCTGTGGCCATCTACCGCCGCTAGGTCCTATCACAACAATGACGCTCCTGTTTTTCTGACTGATACCTGACTAGTGTCTGGCGAGTTGTATATTTAATATATATATATATTCACACACTACAACACATGAGTTGTCACCAGGACTTGTTACCTTTTGTTCAGATTCTGTTCACGCAGTGGCCGTCAGGTCTTCAATGCCCCGTATATCCCACCATGCTGGGCCTGGAATCATAGAAAAAGCGCTCCGGGCCGTATCTGAAATCCTCCAAATTCGCTTTGGAGGACCGCGCGCCTTGTGGTGCGAATCGCTGTGACATGCTGTGACTATGGTTTCACTCTGCTCGCTCATGGAAATGCACATACGTTCAATATAGTTCAATATAGTTCAATTGCTTGACATAGACCAGGTTCAACCATGGCTATAAGTTGATAAGTTGGTCAAGAAAATTGGCAACTTCACTTGACATATCTTGACATCCTTCATTCGCACGTCTCCTGCAAGTATCCGATCGGATCACGTCAAATTATGTCAGCACACCGCCGTCGCAGTCTTGCAATACCCAGCTGCTCTGTGGCGTCTCTGTTTTCCGTCTTGGAGAAACCTCGCCAAGACATGCCGAAAAGCGGTCAAGATTCAATCTGCCAAAGGCATGGCCGCAGCTGCACCTTCACATATATGTACAAATTCACTATGTAATATTTTTGTACGGACATGTCGCAGATCGCAAGTCCACCAAAAGCTGATAATCTTATTCAATCTTACCATTGCATGCTAATAGCGATCTTTAACCTTGGTGGCCCGTTTGTCCGCTGACCTCGTCGCCCTGCGTACTTGCCATGGATGCAATTGAAACTCGAGATGCTCGCGAAGCCATCGCAGTTGACCGCGGATCCTGGGGCCATTACCGAAAAATTGTGAAACCGAGATGATCCAGGCACATACATCAATACATCATCATGATGACACATTTGAAGTCGTAAGCAATCAGCTGCATGTACAAAACACACAAACAGACTTTGCGTCATTAGGTCTTTGATGCTTCTGAAGGTGCTCAAGTTTTTCGGTCGGTTCCGCGATGGTTCCCCGATCCTCCGAACGCAGACTTCGCAAACTTGCGAATGACGCGCGTGACATGGAGTTCGCTCGTCCAAATGGCAGCTCCTGAGACAGTGAAGCCACCGGCCCTCAAAAGTCTTCAAAAGGTTGTCATACAGGGCACTCCAATCCAAGACACCCAAAAAGCCCAAAATATCCCAATGTGGGGTGAAATTAGTTCTTTTCAAGTATGCCAAAGGCTAGTGAAATATCTTTTGCTTGTGACTAATGTATACGACATCAAATACACCCATCAAAGGAAATTTAGTTGGAAAACCCCCCAATATTCCCCAATCACACCATCATGTCAACCACATCATCCATGTCCACTGAGATCTGGAGCAGTTGAGGTCCGGCAGTGCCCCAGCAGTGCCCAATAAGATCTGCACCACCGCACCAGCAATGCGAAAACCTCACCCAGTGCCAAACACCACCATGACAAGTCACGCCGCTTTGAGAAACCTTGGATGCAGTTCAAAATCTGGCATGCAGCAGCTCTCAAGGAGCAGTCAAGCCATTTATTGTCATAAGAACTGACGTGAACTCGTGAATTTCTGTACATTTTCACCTGTGGCTTGTGCCGCTACAGGAACTCGAGGTGTACATCCTCTTATATTCTGTACCTTCCTGGCGCACTCTACAGTGGAATGCATCCGTTTATTTCTTGTCCCAAAAGGAAAGATGGTCAGCAAAAGAAACTCGGGTGATTCGCTAAGCCTTGCTTGTTACACTGTTCCTCCTGCTCCTCATCAAACATCAATAGTGCCAATAAATTCGACAACCGGCAGCCATACCATACAGAATGACACACAATCAAGTGCTGTTTGTAGGACTTACTGCACTGCAGTGGACTCATGGGGACACATTTCCAGCCATGAGCTGTATCATCTGTCAACAAAACATACCATGCATGACAGCAAGGGCGAGGTACCATGGATCCGCGCGGGCTTCTGGCACTCCTCGGCGAAGCCTCTGAATCCCTGCAGTGAGTCATTGGTCAAACACTTGGGCATCAGGATTGCAATTCAGGAGTCTTTGCCAAAAATTGCTTGTAGCCATGGTTCCTGGGACATGCAGTGGATAATGACTCAACATGATCCAGCCACATTCTACAAGAATGCAGTGCTTCTTTTGATGCACTAAAGAGTAGGAGTGGCATATGACTGCACACCCCGGAGTACGCGCCCAACATTGCTCAACAACACCTTGATATAGCTTCACTTTCCTTGTGGCATCTTGGGACTTTCCTTGCCTGCGAACCATTTGACTCAAATCCTTGGCGCCATCTGCGGTGGAAGGCCCTCCCAATCGATGTGAACCTGGGAGGCCGGCATAGCCATGCCCGGCCATGCTCCAAGGATTCCGACAGAGCCACAACGAAATCTTTCTATGACTTGTAGGACAGTTATATATGTGCTAATAAAGGGTTATATCAGTTGTATCATATTACATTCTCAACACTATCTCATTGTTCATGTTTGTGTGCATCTATGCACCACTTTCACCGGGCATTCTCGCACAGTACAACACACATCTTCTTCCAAAACATGTCGTCTAGAGTCTATAGTCTATAGCTACAAAAATATCATTGAAAGAACTTGCTGCCAACATCCAATAGCCGATAGTCACATACAAACTGAAGGCATAGTCCCCTGCCTGTATAGGTCTGCTGGTCGTAGAAGAAGCGTTCTGGCCCATAGCCTCGCGATGAACCGTTGAAGGAAACAACTCACAATATCCAACAATCCATGTGCGTACATAAGCAAATAAGAGGGGGAGAAAAGAATCCAGATGGTATCCCGAATTCCCCAACAGCGTGACAGCAGCTTATCAATTTCAACCCTACGATCCGACAAGAACCACCACACCGAACCAGACCCCCAAGCTCATGCTGTTGAGCAACAAGAACACACATAAATGTTTATTGCATATACTGTAACATTATGATTAATGAATTATAGTAATATGCATATACATGCACATACATAATCATACGTAATTCCACACACACACATATAATATAAATATCAGGTATTGAATTATGTATATATATATATATACATAAATACATGACCCAGAGCCCAAGAGCTTCCAAGACAAATCAGACCTCCGAAATCGAGCTGACAAGGCTTCCACACATATATTCCGATCGAGCTATCATCAGCTTGATTTCACGCAGTCCCCCGAGTCGATGCAATGCCAAGTGGCGCGGAGACCTTTCGGAGCCAGGCGTCTCGCTTTCATGCCCCAGCCCCAGTGTGTGCCTTCGGGCACTACCTTGCAGGCTTGAATGCTGAGGATGATTCAGTCTTAGAAGATCCCAGACATCTAGAAGATCGTAGAAAATCTTAGAAGATCGTAGAAGATCTTGGAACATTGTGGATCAGTATGGCATATCTTTGCCATTCTTTGAGGAAATGCGGGGACATCCGATCAAAATTCCACATTTGCCAAGGCGCTACTGGCAGAGGAGGAACGACTCCGGAAGGACACGAAAGAGGTCGCACGCTCTGGGCAGAATGGATCGGGCTGTGCTTAGGGCATTGAATTGGCGGGCTGTGCTTAGGGCATCGAATTGGCGATGCAGAGTTGCAGTTCTTTGTCAACCATATGCACTAGTTTCATCTAGTTTCTGTTTTCACGTGGTGGATCTTGGTGAAATGTCTGTGGCAGGCTGAACATCTTGGGACATATTTTGCAACGATAAACACATACAGCAACAAGAAACAATACGGGAACATAACACATACAGTACACTGATGGGTGGGACCATGGTGGGACCTCGTGGATAACATCTTCCATCATCTTCCCAATCTGAATCGCACGATGGCTTCAATATGCTTCAATGGCTTCAATGATTGGTTTCAATGGTTTGGCTGCTGTCTTGTTCATAGAAAACTGTTTTAACTTCTTGTACCAAGATGCTTCGCGCAGACACCGGAGTCGCAGGTGATGTTCCATGTGCAGCGTCCCGAACAATCTGGGAGACTTGGTCCTGGTATCATGCCGTGTCTTCGACGGGCTTGCTGCCAGCGCCCTAAACACCACGCCAGGCAAACACGTAGACATAGAATGTAACTTCTCACACACAACACAATATGTACGGCACTCATCGGTACTCCAAGACAACGAAGCTGAATCAAGGACATATTTCTGGTATTTTCTGGTGAACGGCAACGCCTTCTCCACTACGGTGGGAGGGCCATTTCGATGAACACCAGTATAGCCTGAGCTGCCCGCAATAAGAAACATGCAATGTCAAACAAATCCGTAGTCGTAGTGGAATGAATCTATCATTTTCATGTGCGAATGCCCAAAGGCACCTCAAGCAATCTACTGAACCCAGTCTAATCTGCAGTTCAAAATTATTTATTATATTTTATTATAGCATATATCTAGCTAGAATATGCTGGAACAACAAAGATAAAACAGGATACAGTACAACATTGAATCCACTACAGCCTCCTGTGCCTATGGTCAAGTGACTGCGCTGGTCGTAGAAAAACCGCTCCGGGCCATACCTCACGGCCCAACGCGGTTTTTAAAGACACGCTTTGGGCGGAAGGGCCTAAAGCTATCTAAAGTTGAATCTAAAGGCTATATTCGGTATAATATATATATAAAATAATGTATACATACGGATACATACGGTATATAAAGGGCCTAAGGTTGGTGCGTCTTGCGATGATTTGCGATGTCTTGCGTCTCCCACAGCCTCTGCTTCTCCTTTGGAGACATCTCTGTTTCTGTGGTGGCAGCCGCATAGCCTGCGCACATCTGCGCACCCTATTCATAGATCGATGTAAAACTATATGTATATAATCTGTATATACATGAATATAATTCATTATATACCCAATCACTCTGGCCTTGAAATGTTCAATGTCAAATTCCCTCGACCCAAAGAGGGGGTTTGATAGAAACAAATCAAACCCAGCAAACGACGCCCTTCAATGCATTGGTTTGGTCCCTTTGGTGCAAATATGTTTTTCAAGCAGTGTATTCTTCTGCTTACACAAAATCGCCATGTCAGTCACTCATGTCACTCTGAGGCTGCACCTTGCTGCTTGCTTTGTAGCAGCTCTTGGGCTGATGAAATGGAGGTCCTGAATCACAGGGTGATCAGGCTGGACAGGAAGTTCGCGATTTAATCCAATTCCCAAAGTCAACTTTCTCACAACATTTGGTTTCGATAATCTGCATGGTTTGAGCCTATTTTAATAGCCTCACCGCAAAATATCAAAATCACCCGAAACATCCCGAAACATCCCGAAACCCTAACCATCCCTAAGGCCTAGCACGCTCCACTGCTGAAGGCGATGAGTACCCTTCGCCGACCTCATATTCCAAAACTGGTTTCCAGATGTTTCCAGCGCCCGCAGATTCCCTCTCCTCCATGGCCAAATCGGTTTACGTCTGCCCTTCCCTCTGCCCCAAGTAGACGTCAAAGCACTGCACCAGGGAGTGTTTGAACTTGTTGCGCCTAAAGGGTGCACCAAAGTGGCAGGGCATTTCACTTACCTTGTCTCACCCAAGTCCCCCCTCCCAACGAGAAATGTGTCGTGAGAGAGTCTGAAAATACAAAAGGTGGAAGAAATCAAAGAGAACTACAGGCAAGATAAGGTAAGTACAGTACATGAAAACTGTGTATTTGAATTGCATCATGTTAATGAATATTACTGAATATTGAATGCACATAGACTAGAAGAATCTAAGAATACAAATTAATAAAAATAATATATTAGAATATCATAGAACATTTTGGTTGGCCACAGCCTGAGTCCGATGGCTTCGTTTCGGGGCAGAGCCTCGCAAAGCTTCTCGCGTGACACGAAGCCCACAAGCTATCCCACATATTGGCTACTGCACACTGGAAACACTGCAGTATCCAAAATAACTATAAATAACTTAGAATTTCTTCACATATCTTAAAACATCTTACAATTTCTGGGGAGCGACTAGAACCGAATCATAGGACCTCACTGTCAAATATTGCCAACTTTCGCCGGCCACTGGGCGCCTGGGGCGTCCTCATAAAACTTTCGCTGCGCCTCGCGCAATTTTTGGCCTCGCTGGATGGGAATCTGGGTCTGGAAATGTTGGCAGCAAATTTGGTATGTACTACGTGACCGTATATTTGGTACTGTATGTCTTGGTAGGACATAGCAGGACCAATTCAGCTGATGTATATTTCGCACAGGTTTCTCCGTCTACATTGGCCATACTCCTGGTTTATCATGGTTCCATTTAGAATGAAGTGATGAGGTGAGGAACTGGAAACTGTCAGGCTCACGTATGAGAGCTGCCGACTGCACATACGTCTCTTAGTCTTCATGGAATTGCATCTATCTGCACTATTGATCACTATTGATCACTATGCATCGCTGCCATTTGAATCCATTTGACCACTGCATAGTGTTGTACCTGAATAGTTCTGAATGCCCCTAGGACATTCTTAGGATTGCATCTGCCAATTCCCATGGTTCCTAAGCCTTCGGCCAAAGAATTCAACGGACGCGGCATCTATGCCGCCATCCACACCAGGACCTGCCAACGGAACAGCCTTGAAACAGTCCCTGGTGGACAACCTTGGACCATCTGTTGGCTTCCAGAATTGTGGGGATTATAAAGGCTTGATCCTGATTCATCTGGATGTGTCTTCAGTTTCTTAAATGTTTCTGAGCTTTGTTTCCTGGTTTCATTTCACTAGTTCCATTGCGCGACGTGCCCTTCCTGCCTCCCAAGGACATCTCTGTGCGTCGCACGCGGTGGAGCAGCTTTGGCTGCAAGCCAGAAACGCACACCAATACAGAGAATATATGAGAATATAGCAGCAGCGAATTGCCAAGTGCTCAGACTTGACGATCTTTGAGTCTTTCAAGGGGCCGGGTCAAAATCTTACCTCCAAGAGGCGGCTCAGAGACTGCCACATCACCAAATATCACCAAGATGATGTCACAATTGTCACATATTTGCCCAGCCGAGGGCTGTTGGCTGTTGGCTTCCCCAGGACCCATTGCCTGGCGGCCAGCTCCTCCCTCAACTCCGCACAGCGTTGTGCCTGAGCCGTGCTCTGAAGATGTCAACTTTCACTTGCTTTGCTTGGGCATTGCTTGGCTTTGACACATCAAAGAGCAACAAACAGAACCATAGCAAACGCTGTAACTTTGAGGTACTTTGAGCCAAGTAAATGTACTACAGAGCTTCAAGGAAGCTTTAACAAATTTTGCTTGATGGCGGATCCACTGCAGCTTCAAATCGCCTTTGAGGCCATCATGGGACAAAATGAAACAAAAAGGAAACAAAATTAAGCAAAAGAACCACAAGACTAGAAGGATCTTTGACCACAACACCACCTACTGATCACCTAGCGTTCACCTAGCGTTCAACTAGCCTTCAAAACCTCAAGCCCCGGCCATGCCTCTGCTTGCACTTCTTCAGTCAATCGCCGACGAGCCTGTTGCAAAGTATGAATGGCAAAGAAGTTCCCCGTTGGAGATGGGCAAATTGTGCAGCTCAGAACAACAAACGCCAAAAGTGGGTGGGGAAAAAACCGGTCTGCAGTCATTCACGAACACAGAAAACCCATTGGGCACCACACTAGCAAAATTCTGGAAGGCAAAAGAATCCACTCAGGCAGTTTACATATTCGCTCAGTCCTTTTGCAAAGGTTCCATTTTGATCCATTTTGCTTCTTTGTGCGCTGCTCATCTGAGGCAGTCAGAAAGGCAGTACGAGACATCACCAAGACATCTGGCAAGCGTGCCACAACTTGGTGCATGAACTTTGGTATCTCTGATGCCCCAGTGAAGCTTGACGCTACCTTTGCTTACCATTCCTTCAACATCTCTTACTACCACCCAGGCTTTCATAAAATGTCCAATTATCGGTTGCTCAAATAATGTTGTGGTGTATGGCACTCAACATGTGCAGCTCACATCAGATCACCAAACGCGGAAGTTCATTGGTTCTACGAAGCACTACCCATGGGTGAGCATCCTCAACTTCCGATGGCTCTGCCCCGCTGTGCTCTGCTGGATGATGCTTTTGCCTCTTGCCAGGACAACAGCACTCTGATGGGAAGGCTGCAGCCATGAGAACTGTAACATGCATGGGTAAGTGCCACAACCCTACCACCTTTGCACGATCACGCACGAAAAACTCCGAGACATGAAACATCTTTCTAGCTGAAGAACACTTTTCCCGGAGTTTCGGCGAACTGTGAATCACAGAAACCAAAAAAGAGTTACTATGACTTACTTATCTTACTTATAATGTGATAGTTCCATAGCATTAATCCAGCCCTACCTTGGGTTTCGAAGTTGCTTTCGCCACGCCTTGGATTTCCAGGTGCAAGTATAATCAAGAATCCCTTCGCCCCCGAGAAATTGTTTGCAGTTCAAGTGGTGCAATATTGATGCCTGGCGACTAGTGTGGCAGCTTACAAGCTCGTGGAAAGTGCAGCATGTACAGTAGCGGTAGCAGGGCTGTTCAAACTTCACAGATGCTGGGAATCACAGGAATACTGTGGAGGGCTCAGCGCAAGTTGAGTCATTAACAGCCCAGCTTTCCTTGGCCAGCCTTTATTTATCAGCTGATATCCATTACACAAGAAAACAATGAAACTTGAACTTGAATAACTCTTATTATAATATAACTACCTCATGCTACTTCTATATAAGACCTCTAGGGCTCTAGGGCCATACTGCAGTACAAGGATGAATTTACTGAAGCTGAAACTAGCTGAAATATTCCTCCTTGAAGAATGATTTGCCAAATTTTGCCAAGGCTCCCGTTGGCTTCGATGCTTCCAAAGCTTCGAATGACCTCTGTATCTCCTCCTGCTGTCTATCCATCTCCTTCCACGGTGGGATGGTCGGGGTGACGTGGCACACCCTCTCACACCACCTCTGTCATCGAGGAATATCAAGGATACAAGATATATGTGTGACATTTTTTTTTTAATTTTCTATATATCTTGTGATAACTCATGATGATGTACTGGGAAAACTTGCGAGCTGTTCATGCTGTTCACTCAGAGAAGTCTATGATCAGCGGCAGGAATTGCGCTGAATTCAGTCAGTAGAAGCAGAACTCGACGCACTGTGCATCATTGTGCTTGCCCCTTGTCAAAAGTGTAGACTTACAATAAGACAGAGCGAGGAAGGACATTAGGGCGGTAGCAGCACCGAACCTGGTAAACAGGAAGATATTCCAGGTGATTCTCCAACCTTGGGCGAGGACGTGCCCGTTTTCTGCACCACCTTGCGCCTCCCCACACGCCCTTTCCGTGCTCGTCTGAAGGCTGTTTCTTAGGTTGCCCTAAGCTTTTAGTCCCAGCTGAACGACAAATAAACAAAGCACATGCGATTCCCAAAAAAGATCGACTTCAACAGGTTCTCCATGACAGGAGTTCTGGAAACACCACATATTACACGTAGTTTCCTCCCATTAAATGGCTCAACGGGCAACATCTGCGCATCTTCCAGAGAAGACACTGCTCCCAGGAGCTCCAAACCTGGCATCTCTGCAAAGACCCCTTCCGGCAACACACACACACAATGTGAGCACTGGCTTACACAATGTACGTGTACAGTGTATACTGCAGTGTATAATTAGTACATTCATATTTACAGTATCTAATTTTATTTATCTCTGTATGTCCGTCCATCTGTCCGTCCGTCCGTCCATCTGTCCGTCCGTCCGTCCGTCTATCTATCTATCTATCTATCTATCTACCTATCTACCTATCTACCTATCTGCCTATCTGCCTATCTACCTATCTGCCTATCTGCCTATCTGCCTATCTGCCTATCTACCTACCTATCTACCTATCTACCTATCTACCTATCTACCTACCTACCTATCTACCTACCTACCTACCTACCTATCTACCTACCTACCTATCTACCTATCTATCTATCTATCTATCTCTATCTATTTATCTATCTATCTATCTGTCTATCTATCTATCTATCTATCTCTATCTATTTATCTATCTATCTATCTGTCTATCTATTTATCATTCTCTATCTATTTATCTATCTATCTATCTGTCTATCTATCTATCTATCTATCTATGTATCTATCTATCTATCTATCTATGTATCTATCTATCTATCTATCTATCTGTGCGTCTACCTGCCTTCGTCCTGCAGGTTGGCAGCTGCAAGTTCAGCCTGGCAAACGAAGGTCCCAAGATGTCCCAGAGACAGCGGAGCGTCCGCTAGACTTGAGCTAGACCTTAGCTTTTGAGTTGCCCACCTTCTTGGCAATGTCCATGAGGATACGATTATCCTTCCGAAACCAAGCGAGGCTCTCTTCCTGATGCAGGCGTGTCAATCTCCCCGAAAAGGTGTGCTTTTCCAACTTAAAGCCAACATTGCAACTGCGGACCGAATTAGACTTGCAGTGGATTGATCTCTGGATTTTGGGGCGCCCCGTTTTAACCATGATCTTTTCCAAGGCACCCGCTGCTGACATTTTTTTTAGCGATATATCGTCAGGCCCCAATAAAAATCACCAACAAGTGTCCAACAGTTGCAAAAAGTACACATGAGCAAACATCCAAAATATCTCGGTATATCCAAGCTTCAGAAAGTTTGTACTCCAAGCGGTGCAGTTCCAGAGCATCTCTTGCGGCCTGCGCTTTCCTTGCAGAAACTTCAAATCATAAGAAAACAAAGAAAACAATGTGAAGAAAAACATAGCACAAATATGCAAAACGATGTCACATAAAGGAATAACACATGCACACACACACATTACAGTACATACACGCATGCATATATATAATACATATGTATATATATACCTATGTATATATATGTGCTGCATATCTGTATATTTCACGCGCATATGTATAATATATTCTATATATAAGAAAAATATAGAATGGAATGATAACGACATATATAAAAACATAATTCTTAGATATCGTATACAGCAACGGAATGAGACGCTAAACTGCTAAAGCAAGTTGTGGATTCTTTGGCTCCCCGTAGATCAGGAAGGTCTTTTGCAAGGCCTCATCATCTCCAGCGAGCCGCACCTCCACTTCACATTCCTTCCTTGGTGCCCCAAGTGGGGAATTCCATAAAAGGGGTACCCCAATAGCTGGATGGTTGGATGGTTTATTTACGTTTATTTATGTTTATTTCATGCAAATCTGGGAAAATTGATTATTTAGATTGATTTAGGAGTATCCCGGTATCCACATTTATGCAAATCTCGAAGCGGCTGTCATCCTGGTGACTAGGTGAAGGAGTCATGAAATGATGGAACTCTCTTTGCTGACCTATTGCCCTGTGAAAGGCTGGTTGCAACCGAGGAGACTGCTCATGAACAGCTGTCTTTTGACAAACATGGCAATTTTTCGGATTGTTCAGTTAAACAATGCAGTCTACTTTAATCTATATATGGCATTCGGCCGGAATCTTTGGGCTCTCAGCATGACAAAGGAACCACTCCACATTCAGCAACCAATCTTGTCCTTTGGTTTACTTTGCGCCGGCTGTTTCTGATCCTAGCATCTCAATTCTCTGTACTCGTTCGCCCGCTCGGCCACAAGTACGACCAACGAGCTCTTGCTGGACCTGTTTGCCAAAAAATAATGAAAGATCTAGACTATCTGAAGCAACAGTCGAAAAATGACCGTGGATGATGATGGTCTTCTTGTACCGAAAAAAACTGAAAACAAGGATTTTCGATCATTTTCAACTTCCTTGGGTTTCAGGGAAGCAAGTTCAACCTCTGAAACCCCATCAGCCACCGGGATGGGTCCATACCATGGGACCTGCTGAACCACCCGACCAACCAAATGCCTCGAAGCTGATGGTGGCATCTTTGCCCACCGACTTGGCTTCAAGTTCCTGAAACACAGGATGTTGAACCCGGATGTTGGGGCGAAGGGGCCATGAATGGCGTGCGAAAAATGAAGCACCCTGAAAGACAAGGGATGACAAGGGTATCAAGCATGCGGATTTCCTGATGTTAAACCTGACTCCTGAACACTGCCACTGTGACTAATGGCTTGCAACAAGTCCTGCAACAAAGCGAGTTTTTTCCTCCTTCTCCGGTGAAAAGCCTCCACCTGCGTTAGGTGCGCAATTGATGCACGGAGTGGCTCCAAAGGCTGATGACCAGTGACTTGCTCCCTACAAGGCGGAAGGTGCCTTAAAATTGAGCCCTGATACAATACCAAACCCAAAAGCTGTTTTGATCTCCAGTCAATGGATGTAGACATTTTGAATGCCAGCAGCTCAGCAGACCTGAAATCCACGCCTCTTCCTGGTGCTGCAAATGGATCTTTACCACCTTTGTTGAAACAGGTTCCACCATGTTCCACCATTCCGCTGCAAGGCATGCAATAAAGGGGAAGGAACGGCCAACAAAAACTTCCTGGTTTGGATTCACCACCCTCAGAATCTTGTGGATCTTGTGGGTGTCAAGTGGTTCATGGTGCCTTACATCTGCGCCATCCTGGACCGCTCGCATTGTGCGCGCAGAGAAATTAGGGCCCATGCCATCTGAGCTCTTGCTGTCGCCTCATCAGAGCCTAAAAGGATGATGCTGTCAAGCTCCTGGCAGGTTGACAAGACAACTTCAAACAACTACTGCTTAGTTCTACTTAGTTCTTCTACTTAGTTCTACCGTTTTTTTTTCCAGCGCCATCTCTCAAGTTCAGCGAGGCTGAAGGCGCGCGTGTGGCCCAGCCAAGCAGAGCCACAGCTAGATGACAAATAATTACCAGAAGTCAAAGTCAAAGTGTGCAATTTTTACGCAGGCCTAAGCAAAATAGAACCACATAGGGGTTCATCCGCAGAGGTCGAAACTAAAACATGGCAAAACTATCTGCCAAGCGCCATTGCTAGAAGCTCGCGTCAATTGCTTGAGCTCTGAAGGGTCTATGCTTTCTCTGGGGACCGCTGCGGGCTGCACATCTACATGCGTGGAAGGCTGACTGGTGGCCCCGTTGGTTTTCAAAGTCTCATTTGCAAGCCTAGAACCTTCAGCTGGAAAGTCGACACGGCAGCCAACATGTCTGCAAGAAATTTGATTCGCCCGCTCTTGAATCACAGACTGCCTGGCCCCAAGGCCATGGCATCTTTGTTCAAGTACCTCAGAATGATCCTGCGCTTGTTTCAGCAAGACGAGAAGGGGCTCCATCTGTTCCCTCACATTGTTTGCAACAGTGTCTGCCACATTCTGCCACCGTCCAAAGCAGGGGATCCTTGTCTGTCTGCACAGCAGCTCCATGGGAGTGAAGAGTGCGGGCCTCACCCCTCTGAGAGGAAACATGGTGACGTCCTCCAACCAAGTCGTCCAAGTAAAGGGTCAGCTTGAGTGAAGGTTTTGGAAAGTCGGCCTTTGTCCTTCATTACTGCTGCATGCTTCAGTAGGTGTAGAGATGCATCAACATGTTGCATCACATTGTGCAAGTCCTATTTGGCTGACATTCTCCGTGCGTATCCCAAGCAAGAAACAACTTTCTTCACTGATGACTGATCCATCGAGAGGCCTGAGGTGCAAATTCGCATGCAACTGTACAAAAGCTTACCACATAGGGTCTCGTAGCCAGGTTTGAGCCAATGGCTTGAGCCAAAAACTTAGTTCTACTTATAGTTGTTTATTTTGATGCATCTGGGTTGTTCCCAAACAACTGCGTGAAGCAAGTGCTTAGTTGTTGAAAAGCCCCAGCAAGGCCAACAATTTGATTTGATGCGCTTGGCACTTTGATGTGCCTGGCATGAAGTCAACAGTCCAAGATCATCGGACCAATGTGGCTAGCCTTCAATGATTAACTTTAAAATATTTTAAGATTAGTATTATAGTCATTACAGTACTATACTTAGCCCTACCAACCATCACTAAGGCCATCACTTACTAACACCTCAGTTTTGCCGGTCCTGCACCACCACTCCGTTGCCCCCATCGGGGTTTTGCACCCCAGGCGTTGCCAGGTGCAGCGAACAAACGCTGCGAATCTGCTCCAGGCAGCCACGACAGTCACCCAACGAGAGCCAGGCCCGGAGCGATGGTTCCACCTGAGGGGTATGCTGAGCTTGACAAATATGCTGGTATCCATTGTATAGTTTCATAGAACTATAATTGTATAGTACTGTTAATTAAAGCATTATTGTACATATTACATATTTTATCTATAAATATATATATATTTATAATATGATAATTACGCAGAATTATACATAAGTTACATAATCAAACTCATAATCATCTAACTAATTATATAGTTGGTACATGTTACATGTTGATACTACAATTTGATCATATGTTTAGCCGAAGTTTAGCCCATGAATGTTCATAATTTGACTCCCCCAGCAATTGCGACACCGCCTCCATCGCCACGCGTGTAAATGCCAAAGGGTTTAAGCTGGGCTCTTCCGAGGGAGCTCGTAGTGCCTGTCGCTGACTGCTCAGGATGAACCACCAGCAACAGCTTCCGTCTCCGCTTGCACATTGACTATACTTGTACTCTATACTGATCTATACTGTACTCGACTATGTAAGTTACTATACTATACTGTAAAGTTACTGTATACTATACTACACATAGCAATACGATATACTACGTGCATAGTGATCACAAATACGCACCCATGGACTTCCATGGGCCATGGCCTCCCGACGTCCCAAGCCTCGCCTCCAGCGGCAGCGTAAGCTCTCCCTTTCCCGAAACGTAGCAAACGTAAGCAACCGCTGTGTGGGCCTCCTGGGAGCTGAGGCGGCCATTGCCACAGGACCATCAGTTCTGCGGAAAGGGCATGGTTTTCCAATGTTTTCCATGGAGCTAACTGTTGGTCAAAGTTCCCTCAAAATCACGAAGGCTCCCAGGCACGAAGAATACTTACAAACGAACACAAGGGTCCACGAGGTTATTTCACCAGCTCTAAGATCCAAAGAGAAAACAGTGAGAAATGTGGGCAGTAGATCAATATAGGTCTCGCATTCTCTGCTTAACTTCAAACATCTGGGATTGACGGATAAATTTCTTCCATTCAACTCTGGCACCATCTGATCATGTCCCATCTCTCCTCTTTGGCTTCCTGTACCACAAAGGCAGAACACCAAAATGCTGGATTTTCTGCTGTGGCAGGGAAGCGAGCCTCCACCTCCAACGCTGTCAGTGTTGGAAAAGCGAATGAATAAAGTGAACATGTACATCATGTTGATCCAAATATTCCAAAGTCAAAACCAATTTGGGCTGGGATTTCCCCTAAATCAACCTATACCCCCATGTCATGTCATCCCAATGTCCCCTTCAATTTCTCAACCGGCCAATCTCGGCCCATGGCCTCTGCTCCATCCACCAAGCACGGCGCAGCTTTCCGCCGCTGTCGAACCTGGCGACATGGCACCTCCCGTGAGGGCCAAACGCCCTTGTCGAAGGCCACCCAAGCCTTGAGGCAGTGACAGAGATCACAAATGCAGCCAAAAACAGAAATGCGGAGGATATATGATATATGAGATATGATATATGATATATGATTAATTATGTGATGATTTTCTCGTGATGCGACACTGTTGCAGAGCAAAAGATCAAATAAACATGCGAGTGCAAACGCTGCTGCAATCTGTTTTGCACGCCAAAGTCATGGCAAAGTGAAAGATCGCTCAAGGGGCCCGCTGA
>Ga0126342_10004717_pt1 | contig 23429 bp, 23 predicted proteins | sample Cyp1metagenome_FD_92528 | JGI IMG/M metagenome (GOLD analysis project Ga0126342, IMG submission 92528) | Coral microbial communities from Lord Howe Island, Old Settlement Bay, Australia - Cyphastrea 1 metagenome | ecosystem: Host-associated > Invertebrates > Cnidaria > Coral ...
ACATCTCAACTTCCAAAAGTGGTCCGAGAATGGTGTGTTTTGTACATTTTGACTTCGAAATGTGCTTCGCGCCACAACGGCGTGCAATTTTTCATCTCTCATCTGGCCAGCTGGCTCCGCACCTGCCGCTTTAGCGAGCCTACTTTTCCACCCTCCGGAGCCCCAAATCATTGGAAAAACGCAGTGTTTCGCGACTTTCCTACCTTTTCTCGCATCTGCATCTTTCTCTTCTACTCTTCTTTCTTCTCATCTTTCTCTTCTCTCTGCCTCTTCCCTGCTCTGCTCTTCATCTGTCCATATTGTCGGAAGTTTGACTTTAAACTTCCTTCGATAATGTTTAGATGTCTCCGTTTTGATTTCTGGTTGCTTGACATGTTGCAAATGGCGTGGGTGAGGCCACTCTGCTAATACGGACAGGAGTCGGGAGACTCAGAACTGTGACCCTCCTTGAGCCAATTACAGACAGGGACGGCACTGCCAGGTGGACAAGGCGCAGCTTCTCCGCGTGCCAAACAACGCCCGCATCATGATCAGGCTCTGACATTTTGAATGATTTAGTTTACTACTATGTAATTTCCCGTTGTTTTCTGTTGTCTTGAAATACTTGATATGCCCTCTGTTGCTTCCTGCTGCGTTCCTGCCTTTCACCGAACCTCAGCATCAATTTTGATGTGATCGATTTCATTTGCACAGAGAGCCCTGAAGAATGTGAATGTATCTGAATGTATCTGAATGCACTGAATGATTAGAAATCTTTGATTTCTGGCTCTTGGGCTCTTGGATATTATATGCAGCCACTGCAATGGAGAACGGTGTGTGATCTCAGGTTGGCTCCACATGGCCTGTGTGTGGACTCGCCAGACGCGGTAGAGTTTGAACCGTTTGAACCTGCTCATGACCTTTGGAAGCAAACGTTGCAGTAGTTACCCGGTAGTTGTAGGGTCCTTCTTGTAGAACCTGGATTGTATCATTTTTGAATCATTTTGTTCCATTTTGTATCAAAGCTTGCCCTTTTTGGCTGAGAATATCTGGAAAACCTTCCCATCTGCCCTCCCCCTTCCTGTGCAGCATTTCAGGATGTATCCGGACATGACACTGTTCCAATGGTGTGGAATCCCAGGGAGTCGTGTGGACGCAACTGACTCTGCGTGCGCAATGATGCCTTTGCATCAAAGGCGCAGAGCAACAAAGAAAACGGCCCAAGAATCACGTTGACGATTGCTCAGATATTTTTCTATCATGCGGTGCAAAGGTGTTGCAAGTGGATCCAATCTATTCCCAAATGTTATGACAGCCATTGACAGCCTACTACTTGTATGGATGCACAAAACAGAAACATGAAGCTAAGTTTCTTGCAAAGACTGTGGGTAACCGGGTAATGGTTCTGGCTTCCCATCAATCCTAAATTGCACGGACCCAATCCTCCGGGGACTCAACCATCCGGGCCCTCACACTTGCCTGTATTGAGTCTTTGTATAGTTTGAAGCACTGCGGAGTGGAGAAGTAGTAATCACATGTGAATGCGGGAATAAACTATCAGTATATAATCACATATAAACCAAATCAACAGGTATCACTGTGGTTTGCAGAATGACAGGTCGATAGGCCTCAGCAGGCAAACTTTTTTTGCAGCTTCAGCTGTGAGGATTCTGATCAAGTGAACTCTATAGAGATTCTAGTGATTGAACGTCAAAAGGCATGGAGTGATAATGTTGGAATTGTTGCAGCCGGCTTTGGCACACCATGGCAGCCACGACATACTTCTATCGTCACACTTCTGAGAATCCACTGGCGTTCACGCTCAGGCTCTTCGTGGGGAGAGTTTCCACGTGGCTTTAACCTCAGTGGCGCTTTCTGATTTGCTTTGTCTCACCTCCCAATATATTAGTATATTGAATTCATCTTAGGATGGATAGATAGATGGATGGACGTGTAAAAAACATATAATCGAAGCAAGTTTAGAAGTCAAACTTCCGACAATATGGACAGATGGAAAAGCCGGGGGGAAAGAGTCAGAGAAGAGAAGAGAAGAAGAAAGAAGATCAAAGAAGAGAAAGAGTCAGAGGAAAGAAGATGCAGGTGCGCCGAAAGTTAGAAAAGTCGCGATTCACTGTGTTTTTCCAATGATTTGTCGCTCCGGAGGGTCGAAAAGCATGCTCGCTAAAGCGGCGGGTGCGGAGCCATCTGGCCAGATGAGAGATGAAAAATTGCACGACGTTGTGGCGCGAAGCATGTCGAAGTCGAAATGTAGACAACACACCATTCTCGTAGCATTTTTGGAAGTTGAGATGTCGAAAAAGTGCACGCCGTTGTGGCGCGAAGCACATTTCGAAACCAAGAGGTATAAAACACACCATGCTCAGACCACTTTTGGAAGTTGAGATATCGAAAAAGTGTACGCCGTTGTGGCACGAAGCACATTTCGAAGTCAAAATGCACAAAACACCATGCTCGGACCACTTTTGGAAGTTGAGATGTCGAAAGAGTGCACGCCGTTGTGGCGCGAAGCACATTGCGAGGTCAAAATGTAGAAAGCACCTCAGCTTCGGAGAGCTCTTAGGAATTGAGCGGTCGAAAAAGTGTACGTCATTGTAGCGCGAAGCACATTTCCAAGTCAAAATGTTAAAGCACCACATGTTCGGACCACTTTTGGACGTTCAGATTTCGTTTCGCATGGCAGGGGCAAGGGATTGTGCACCTTGTCAAAAAGTGAGCAAAACGTGCGGGTTTTGTTGCATTTCCAAAATCGATGGCAGGCGTGGGGCATTTGAAGAGGATTTGCAAAGATGCATTTTCCGTGGCAGGCGCAGTACAAGAGACATTTTTACCAGAGATGTTAGGAGGTCCGGGCGCTGATTTCCTGAGAGGGGTTGCATTTTGGAGCATCAGATCTTCAGTTTTGGGAAGATGAATTTGTGTGACAGGTGCAGCACTTCGTATGACCTGGCATCACTTTTCGGTGGCAGGCGCAGCGCTTTGCACAGATGGAGTGAAAAAACACCAAGCGCATTGGTACGAGGGCGTCAGCTCTGCACTCAACTTTTCATTTCTGAAAGAAGTCTCGCACAATTGCAATTGCTTCGTTTTTGATGTTGTCAACTTCGAAACTTGAGGAAGTCTCGCAGAATTGCTTTGTTTTTGACGTTGTCAAGTTCAAAAACTCAGGAAGTCTCGGAGAACTCCTGCGTTTTTGATGCTGCCAAGGTCAAAAACTCAGGAAGTCTCGCAGACTAGCTTCATTTTCAAGCTTGCAGATAGATAGACGGACAACTAGCTAGAACTACACCTACGGCTACAACTACAACAACGGCTACAACTACTACACCACTACGCTACATTACTACTACAAATACAAAAACAGTATACTACGCTGCACTACACTACACTATATTATTGGACTACACTACACTACACTACACTACACTACGCCACACCACACCACACCACACCACACCACACTACACTACAGTCATTGCAGCACACTATGCTAATTACATTATAACTACAACTACAGTTACTAGTACAATTGCAGCTACAAACTACAACTGCACTACATGACGCTACGCTACACTACACTACACCAGACTACACTACACTACACTACAATACACTACGCTACACTACACTACACTACACCACGCCACACCACACTACTCTACAACTGCAACTCCACTACACTACAACTTACAACTGCGCTACACCACACTACATCCAGCAGTTGCGGGTGAGGCGACCACCGCAACCATTGGAACCACTCCAGTGGATTCGCTTTGCCATCCATGCATCACAACAACTCACCTCTCCTATAGTGTCCTATCATTGCAACTTCCGCCACCGCCTTGTGCGGTACTACTGATATATAAGATATTATGCACTGCTACATAAGTACCTCGGCAGAGTTTACTGCAAACTTCTTCCAGTTTGTTCAGCTGCCACGAAACTGAACGGAACTCGCATTGGTCTCTTAGTTGTTGCCATGAAATTGGCAGCTTCGCTCGAAGGAACCCACGGGCCCTTCTGTGGCGCAAGCAGCAGTGCAGGAGTTTTCATGCCGCTCGATAGTTCATGCTTCTCTCATACTAATTATGTTTTTCGTTCTTCGTTTCAAACCCGTTTTTTGTTGCAGGAGAACGCGATTTAAGGGTATGGGCGAATTGCGCTGCGAAATCAGACAAGTGCAGTGAAAGAACGGAACACAGAAACAGCGTGGCGCAAGATGCGTCTGGACTGAAATCCCAAAGCGTTGAATTTATACTAGCGATTACATTTCAAGAGTTCCAATTTGGGTACAATGTACAGGATACCTGCTGACAGGCTGACAGGCATTACACAGCATGCCCAGCCAAATTGACGAAAACAGCTGCACGAGCGAGACTTCTTCCACATCGGTTTTTGAGAGTCTCACACCACCTGTAATTGTTGTTGACATTTGACCTTGCTGAGTCCTCAGTGAATGAGCGACGTTTGGTGTGAAAAGTGGGTTCGACCATTGAGGGTTCGTCGTTTTTGCTAGGTTTCTGCAGCGCAGCGCGAACAGAACCAAGGCATCACAAACTCCGTAGCATTTCGCTGTGCAGTCCACGCTTGGAAATTCCATGTTGACTTTGGTGTGGTGATTACATGCGACAGAGTAGATGGACACCGACCACAAATATTTTGCAATATGCCAATGTTCATCTAGCATTGTTTCGAAAGTCGTTCCACGTGCACTGCCAGGGCGTGGACAAGCGCTTCGTGGAATCAGGTTCCTTGTTGCACCTGCTTCAGGTGCCGGGAAAGCATAGCACCAATACATTTTTGATGCACACCAATCATATGCTATAATGATCTATAATGAATCTTGAGTGAACTTCCTTTGTGTTGTGTTAGGATATGGGCTAATGGCATTTTTGGGAGATGCGAGGTAGCTACAGCACATTATGCTTCGTCTCATGACGCCACCTTCTGCTGGGGAGGGAAACTCGAAGACTACTTACTGTAGAGGTAAATTCTTCTACTACACGAAGCAATTGCCCACATGCACAGAATAATTGAATGTCCCAAGATTTGTGGACGCTATTTGTGGATCATATCACATGCCTTTTACATCCCTTTCCAATTATTTGACAGGGCATGCTGGTTCTGGGTTGATGTCCTTCACAAAGCATGCCACAGCAACTAACCTGATAATGCCTGATACATCTTGACAAGAATTGATACTCTATGTGTCGCTTTCTCAAGCCTTTTGTACTTCACTCTGCTCCAGTGGATGACGATCCTTGGACCGTCTGGAGTTCGGTTCCACCCCTTCGGGTGGCGGCTACGGCGGATGCGCGGAGGCCAAGCTGCCATAGAAACTGAGAATGGTCAGCGAAAATCAAGGTCGAACATGTCGAACTCGGTCGAACTCGGTCGAACGCGGTTGACAAAGTTGCATGTTCTTATATTGACTGCTTTGCAATCTTATTTTGGGCTCGTTGGAGTTGCAAAGACAGTACACACCACCAAACTGATGCCTTGAAACTAAAGACTTGTCAAGTCTAGACTTGTCTTCATCATACTTGTAGCTGACCTGGTGTTTGTTTTCAGCTTCATGACTGTAGCCTTGATTGCAGCTCATATAATTTTCAACTGAGGTTGTTCGGCTTGCAAGGGCTGTCTTGCTTGAGCGAAGGATGAGAAGCAGGCAGCCCACAGAAGGTCGTAGAAGAGCCAGCCTTCCCGTTGATGGTTGTAAGTGAGGGTTAGAGAAATGGAGAGGCAGTTGGGCGATTCGCATGCACTCAGAGACACAAATCATGATGCAAGACGCACCAAAGGCTCAAGGGGTCAGAAAAGAATGTAAACGAAAGTGCTGTACATGTACATGAAGTCGCCAGTAGCCGATTAACGGATACTGTATGGTTCTATTCAGTGTTTCTCTATACCCAAAGTATCCACTCGGCCACTCAGTCGTGGATTTTGCATGGTTTACGAGGTCAGACCATCCAAGCCAACAAAACCAGAATCCAGAAGTCAATATATATACATGATATAATAATAATAATAATTATTATTATATATATACACATGATATTACAATGGTTACAATGATATAGTAGCCATAAACTTGAGCCATCTGAAGCCATCTTCATAACACGACAGCCTCGGCCGCCTCGGCAGAAGGCAGATGCCAATCCTGCTCGAGGCAACCTGTTCTCGAAGGCTGAATCATCCAGACCTTGCCTGCAGAATGCCTCATTGCAAGCCTCACTGCATGATTAATCTATTCTATATTCATTGTTTTGTAGATTATGATATGATTATGATATGATATGATATATTTGATTTGCTCTTTAATTTTCATCAGCTTGATTGAGCTTTCCTCACCCAGCAAAATCCCAGGCATGCCTACGTTATGTGCAAGGCAAGCACAGCCAGAATACAGTCGAGACACCTGCAAAGTTGCAAAGTTGGTAAGCCTGTGCACAGCGCATCATTGCGGCCTCATACCATTGTGGAGTTGGTGCTGCATTTTAATGTTCTGTTTGGCAGCCACTACTTACAGTAGCCTCTGATCTTGCAGGCCTTAGCCAGAGCACAGCAACTAAGTATGCTGCTGTATTGTCCCCAGACAAACAAGAGCCTTCTTCTTCGGATCTTCACATTGTGAGCCTTTCAGATAATCAAGTGTATATAGTTTGGAGAGGTTGTGAGGCAAACGCCAGTCATCAATATAGAACACCGTTGCCTTAGTCTCAGGGCAGGAATCAAACCTAAGATACGATGCATCCCCTTTTGGAGGCAGTTGAACGGTTGCAATGTTGCATCGTTTTGGGTTCGATGCGAGTGATCCACAGTCGTTCACATCACGGAGACAATCCCTCAACGGAACTAAATTTAGTTACTATGTGTCTCAGAGGCTTGAGCCTAGACAAGCCTAGAATATGATATGGTCAGGCTACTCATGTTAGGTGGGATTACTTTAATCACGTTGGCCTTGACTTATGTTGACAGTCAGTTGACAGTCAGTTGACAGTGTGAAACGATGCAGGTTGACAGTTGGAGTCTGTAACGAAAAACACAAAAAATACAAAAAACTTTGGCGTGATCCAAACCTTTCAGGTCCAGTGAGCCCAGCGGCATCAGCTGTATAGCGCGTGTGAGAACCTCAGTGACAGAGGCACAATGAGGCACAGTTTAAATCAGTTTGAATAAGTTTAAAACAGTTTAAATCAGTTTAAACCAGTTTAATAGTTTGTTTGTTTAATGAGATTCGCTTAGAAACAGCACAGCACTGAGCAAGTCTCGCAGCAAAAGAGTGACAAGGACAAATGAAGCTGTTGTCCCCGAAGCTGCCCGATTTGCTCTATATCAGCATTTTCGCAAGCTGTCCGAGATCACCAAAAGATATGGCCCTCACACTCCAACTGATGAGGCGGGAAACAAAACTTTCAGTCACTTCGGATATCGCTTGACAGAGTTCGAAGAGAAACAAGGTTTTCAAATGTTTTCAAGATGCTGACTAGCTGCTGGTTTTCGAACGTACTCATGATCCCGAAGCCAGGCCGGCAACACAGCCAGGCTCATCCGCGTAAGTATGCCCAGTCACAGGTTTCTTGCAGTGGAGCCGATGGGTACAGCCGACACATGCCGACACCACTTGTGCCACAACCCATGGCTGCCATGGCTCATGTAGCAATCTGAGGTCATGGTGTGGAAGCCAGTCTCGATTACTGGAGAAATCGATGAGAGAAAATGGGCAGAGCGGCAGAGCGAGGTGCAGTCCTTTTGCAGTACTTACATATGTATTTTGTAACATTATTCATATGTATATATATATTATATCCATGTTTATGATTATTTATGCAGTTTGGAGTTTTAAAGTTTTCAGTGCAAAGAGAAAGTTATCTCGAGAATGCCTCAGGCTGAAAACAACAAATCAGGGAAGACTTCAAAGTTCAAAGGGAATGGTAGAAAGGGGCTCTTACATGGTGGGAAGCATGGAGTGCTGCTGGTGGAAAGCGTAGTGTGTAAGCATGTGTAAGCAGCTGAGAAGAGCTTTCCGTGGAGTCATCTTCAAAGGATTGCACAAATTAAAAAAAATCAACGGAACCTTGGTCACTTTGCTTTGGGTGTGAGCAACGCGCGGCCTTGTCCTGCTTCGGTTCGAGCCAGGGAAGGGGCCACTGATAAGAATAGTGAATTGAATAGTGAATAGTGCTTGTCAAGGTTGTCAAGAACATGTTGAGCACCTTGTGGATCTTGTAGCAAGGTTCGCAAACTGACAGGAGGCGTTCGCAAGTGGCGTCAGCTTTTTGTTTTCCAGCCGACTTTGTAAGATAAAAGATAAGGGGAGAGATGACATCTTGGTTTCTTGAAGTAAAGCACGGTACCTTTTCCAAGCCAAGAGAGGCGAATCATTAAACAAAGCTGGAACCAATGTGTCAAACAAGTATAGAGTGGCAACTGGCAAAGGCGAACAAATCAAGCAACTGCTGCTCAAAATAAGATGTACAGAGACGCACGATTTGGCACTCTGAGTTCCAATCTCCAAACTGTGCCGCCATGTCCTCCATTGAATATTTTGCGGCATTGGTACCCGCCTCAGCTTGGACCAAACATTTTTGGACTTTCAGACGAGGTCAAACAGATTCGAATTTGCTGTTTGGTAAGGAATGCTTCTAGACTCCAGACATCCTGTAGGGTATTGAAGAGGTTGGGAACGACAAATAGGTTTCCAAAATCCTTCAAAGCAGGAAAAGTTTAAAGGCCTGCAAGAGATCCGCATTTCTTCTGAAGATACATTACATTAATTTTGTTGTTTGTGCAGTGGCTACGGCATGCCTACTGAAATTTAAGAATTTCAAACTGCTGTTTCAAACCGAATGCCAACACATGTCAATGTGTACATGCTGGAAAAAGGGAAGGGAACTGAGGCAGACGTGCCGCGACCCCCACCTGCTCCGGTGGGCAAAGGCACAACCGATGGCTTGAGCGCGGAGCAAAGTGTGTCGGAACATGGTGAGTGAACAGCGATACCTGTCAAAATACTTTGGCATTTTAGCCAAGCAAAGGCAGGACTGCGGGCTGCCAGGCCTTCATGGGTCATGGCCATTTCGAGCCTGCAACCAAGAGCATGTCAGCTGTGAACCGGGTCATTTGTACAGTGAGAGATTCAAATGATCCAACCATCTCGCACAGGTAGTGACAGGTAGTGTTGTGCCATGTTGTGCCAGTTATGCCGTGTTTTGAACGCAAGGGCGCCTCCTCACCAGCTTTGCTTGTTGCAGCGCTGGTTCCATTTGCTGCGAAGGTGCCTTGGATCACACTTTGATCACCAGCCAGACCTGCAGGAGATAGTTGAATTGTAGAATCGACAGACTCGACAAGCTGAAAATCACCCTGAAACTTCAAAGTGTTTTCTCTAAACTAAGAGGTCTTGGGAGGTCTTGGTTGATCACCTGGAGCCCAAATGAGAGACGGTCACTAAAGACATTCAAGACTCAAGACTCTACTCTTGGATAGTGTTGGACCCTCTATATACAGTTTCTTGTTTAAAAGTACATGAACTCCTACTACTAATGCTTCTGCGTCACTTCAGCTCACACCGGGACCGCAAAGCAGGGGATGTTGGAGAACTTTTGCATCGAGCACTCTGGAGCTTTTTGTGAATTTCCTTGCAGTTTCCGTGCAGGTGCAGCGGGCCTGCCGGGCGCGTCTCCGTGCCACGAGTATCCCTACGGTTGCTGGCACAGAGTATCTTGGCATATAGCAGCCACTCTTGAAGGCAGCCACAGACGGAGCCGCACTCTCTCTCTCTCTAAATGCTTGAGCTTTGCTGGTGTCCGTCTCCTTGCTTTTGGAAAAAGCAACGTGTATCTGTTTGTCTGTAGGATTGCTTCTTGTTTTCGTAAGTTAATTGAATCCTTGCTCAAACTCTTCGCTTGGCCAAGCTTCACTGAGGATTTGGTCCCTGTTGGGCTTGAAAGGAACTGCAACGAAGGCTGAGATCAAATCGAAGCCCTGAGACCCGGCCGTATGATTCCTCTGTGTCGTTTCAACTCATTGCCAAACTGACAGGCTTAAGCATGTGATTAATCTGTTGATATGTATTGACATAATGTTTTTGTACACTGTGTAAACGCAGGGGGTTGTCAAGCCTGGTAAACTGCTATCTGCTTGGAACTTCCAGGGACCATTTTCCATTGCTTTCTCAACTTCCACCCTTTCAGTGTCTTCTATCTCTTTGAAATCTTGCCACATTCTCAGCCACTACCATTGTTTTCAGCCGGATCAGCTCGGAAGCGCATCACCGCAGTTCGTGCGTGAAGATAGTGGAGTGTGCGCTTTCAGTTCCAGTCACATGCGCACACGCCCACCTGCATGGAGTGTCAAAGTCAATCCCAACTCACCTCACATTGGTCACATATGTTGGGAACGTAGCCGCGACGTAGCCTTGATTTGTGTAAGGCAAGTTCAGCGAATCAAAAAGCCTGATATAGATTCACCCATTATGACAATGTCGCATCACATCCAAAGGTGCACCTGCAAAGGAGAGGACAATTCCACCTTTTGACATGTCTTGTAGGGTTCAGGATCTGAATAGTACATAAGTGCACTCCATGCAGCTCACTTCAAAATGGATGGCATACAAGCAATACCCAGGCAAGCTCAGGGCGGAGAGGATTAAACACCTATATAGGCTATAGGGCAAAAGAAAGAATATGCCTGCAGGATGTGTGAAAGACCTGTGCGTTCCAGAAAAGCTCTTTCTCTTTCTTTCTCTTCTTTCGCTTTTCATTTCTTTCTTGTGACATCTCTCAGAGCAGTTAGATTTCTTCGTCTCTTTGTGCTTACCCGCAAAGGTCGAATCTTGTGCGGAGCGAACATTGCAGATATCGCTTCATCACCAGTACCACCACAGCACTTGACCTGCAAACTTGATGGAAGATATGCACTTTGCTCACCCTTGGCTGAGGTTCAAAAAGTTCGTCAGAACGAATCATCCAGATGCTCTCGTCTGAGTCAGTGAACACTCAAAAGATGATCCCTGGAACATATTGATACATATTGCAATTTCATGCATTTTGAATTGCTCTGACTCTGAGCTTTCTTTCAATCTTCCGCTTGGTTTTGGTTTGGCAAATCGGCGACTCCTTGCAACTAGAGCTCAGCATCAGCATATGCTGCAAAGAAGAGCAATCATAGATTATACCGATACCGCAGAACCAATTTGTTGAAGAACGCTCACACCAGCTGTCTTATATCTTACTCCTACTTGCGGCCTGCTTCGTATTCAACATATCACACATTGGCAGTCAGAGGATTTTGTCCTATTATTAAGATTTATTAAGCGGGTTCGTAATTACATGTTCTCTTTTCTTCTCAAGGTCAAAGGTGATCGCTCTCCAGCTGCGATTGAGCGCTGGGCAAACATCACCGAGTCCCTTAGCTTAAAGCTGGCACCGAGTCACATCACCAAGTCACCGAGTCATTGTTTTTCCCTGTTTCGACATGTTATGGATGCCTGTTGTTTCTTTACTAAGCCTGTTGGCTTGTCGGCTTACTATTTTCGGATCTGAAGTCTCGTTTGGGAAAGAGCCTTTTTGCCCTTTTTCAGAAGAGGAAATATGCTCCACTTTGATCATTTGCTGTGAGCAAGAAGTTTACTAGCAATTATGCGAAGGTGACTGGAGTTGTTCCGCTTTCCCTTGGGTTTAGAGAATGCTGTGCATTTCCAGTGTGCCCATCGCACCTTTACACGGGACGGGAATTCTTTGCTTTGTTTGATTTAAATGATTGCTTGCGGGCCAAGGGCCTACCGGAAGATAATGAAGGTGGGAGCCTGCCCAAGTGACAGGAAGAGATGTGACCGCAACCACGTCTCTAAATATTTTCATGGGCAGCTTTGATGGGCTGGATACTGTAGTTGGTACTCAAAATTGGGATTCAGTCTTCAATTGCACTCCCCTTGATATGCAGCGGGCTTGTGTTGGACAGTCGCGGCATCAACGGCGAAGCATTGCTTCACAACCTTGCAGTGTCACAAAGCAGAGAGGGAGAGAGAGTATTTAAAACCTTCTTGGACCGGTGACTTGCAATGATTTGCAGAGCTTTGAACCAGGTCAGATCAATAAGTTCTGTACCATTCCAAATTGTTCAAACATTTTCAAACATGTTCAAACCATTATGTCATATCATGTCATATCATATCATATCATATCATTTTGCATTTTGGAAGTTTTTCGCCAGTTTGTCAATTGCTGCACTTTATCCACCGCCAGTGCAACGATGATCTCTTCTGGGTGGAGAGCTGGGTGGCGCGCGTGCGGCAGATCGAAATTGCAAAGCGCGCCTGGAGATCTGAAAGTTTCATAAAGAGAATAAAGACATATAAAGACTCTGATAGAAAATGATATAAATATTAAAAGACATAAAGAAATGTAGATGGCCAAAGCTTGAAATTCAATGACTGGTTCAACTGATTCAACAGCTTTGATTCGAACCTGTCAGTGCAATGTGCTGTTGCTGCCGTTGCCTTCTTTTTCCAGCGGATTCCAGCTTCTCTGTTGAACCAAGCAGAACATAGTGCGAGGTTGCAGAACGCAGACCGCATCCGCCAAGAGCGCATTGCTAGAAGGGCAGCTCGTGTTGGACTGACACCTGATCAATATGAGGTGAGAGCTGGAGCTGCGGGAGCTGCGGGAGCTGCAGAAGCATTGCAAGCAATACAACGATTACAACGCACGGACTAAACACTGGACACAATCTGTACTTTGAGACGGCAACAGCTACAATGAACAAAGGATGCTTTGAGATCTTTGAGGTTATATTTCCCAGATTTTCCCAGTTAGATGAGTGTCGGAGACTGTTGACGTTCCAAGACGAGTGTATCTCCAATTTGGGGCCATTCTTGCAAAGCCTTGGTGACGTCATGTCCCCGACCGTATGAAAGTGCAGAAAGGCTTTGGATTCTTGAAAGGGTCCATTCGGTCCACTGGCTCTGCCTTGCCTCGACTCCACCTTGACCTTCATATCTCTTCATTCTTCAAACTTTAGCCTTTTTTCATCCTTCGATCTTTTTCGTCAAATTTCGTCCTGCGTGGGTCATGCATATGTAGTGCTGCTCCATGTGCTTAGAAGGCTGCTGAAGCTGAAGCGGTGGAAGCTGCCAAAGAGGCAGCTGAAATCGAGGCATCTCCGTTCGGTGGAAAGGACGTATCATGTCCAACTGCAACGAGTAAATCAAATAAGGATTGAGAGCAAGTACTACGTCTGTATCTAAAGTCTAAAGCACAAGAAACATCCTGCTCTATTTTTTGCTCATTTTGTTTTCCCGTATGAACACGCACGCGCACACATGAAACTTATAATATCTTATAATTATTCAATGAAACCGCAACCGTTCAAATAAAATCTCCCTCAAACCTGCAATACCCAAGACTTTTACAACGGAACATGGCATGAAAAGAGTTTCTCTTTTTGGGAGCTTGTGCCGTGCTTTCCATGTTTTGAAACTGCTGGAATGGATGCGCCAATGTGGGGTTTGACCCGAGCATGCTTTGCTTGTTTGCTTTGTGTCGAAAGGAAGACAACCGCAACCAGTTTGTCCTGGATACACTTCCAGCCGAGTGCTCAGCTGTGCTTGGCACCCTTTGACAAAGCCAATGCAGATATGGATGTGGCCTAACAACACGCATCAGTATAGGCAAAAATGTTTCACTCGAGCAAGTACTCATGTAAAATCAACACGCAGTGGCAAGATATGTTGGGAAAGATGGGAAAAGGACATGCCAACCTCTGTTCCAGAGCCATCCTGGTTTTCGGAAAATCAAAGAGGCAAGTCCAGCAAGCAGTACCTCAGTAGTGCAAACACAAAAAGTTCAAGACATACACAAAGGCGGCTAAAGCATTTAGGTTATAAACATGTATAAACATAGTATTTCAAAGCAATGCATCGGATGTTTTGCTCGCTCTTCTTTTACCGAGCGTTTGTGGAAAATTCTAGGCACCTTTGATTCTTTGCCTTTGCAGCTGTAACTGTCGAGGTCGTACTTGCCCTGGTTTTGCAACTGCCTCAGTGATGAGACTGTTTTGTTTGCACTGAACCATTTTTGTGGAGTTTGCATGAGAGACTGCCCAACATGCTTGTCGATTGCACGCTGTCTTGGGCCATGTGCTACAGACCTGTTGTTTTTCGCTAGTCTCTCCTTGACCTTTTTCTCGCATGCTTGGTTCTAGCTCGATTTCTGTCATGTGAACTTGGATGGGAAGTCTAGATGGGGCAAGATTTTGCCGAGGGCCTTCCTCATGATCTCTTTGATTGCTATTTTGGTGCGGCTGTCAGAAGAGTGCAGTTCAGTAGTACAGGTAGCAAGAAACAATATATCATGAAGTGAATGAACAAGGCATATAATGGCATATATACCTGCAGGCAAGTATAATTCAAGAATATTTGACCTTGTAACAAAACAAGTATCATACGAAGTAATTACGCCAAGGTTTGTAATAGGAAATCTCAGCTAGTCTTAAGGCTGTTGTGAGCTATAAGATATTATATGATATGATAAGATTATATAAGAATGTAATTATATATATATATATAATGGAATTTAATTATTAGATATTATTAGAATATAATGAATGTATGAAATTATATAAATGCAATATATGGTACATGTATATATTTTTCCTTTTTCTTTTTGCAAGTGACCTCAGCTTGTGTGAGCTGATGTGAGCTGGCAAATGGCAGATGCTGTCAGGTCAACGGGCCAAATAGCAAGTGAGGAGCAGCTCCGGAGCTCTCTGGAGCTGTTCCAGTTTTCCAATGACCCAAATCGGGTCTCTTCACTCGTCGTCGTATCGTGACAGATTCTTGGTAACTTTACATCAGACAGCAAAATGGCTTCCCTGAAATTCCAGCCTTTTGTATAGTGTAGGCGTAGGTGTATTTCTTGTTCAAGTTTTCAGGTTGCAGAATCCATTCCGGGCATTTTCGAATCTCTGAGGCTCATGGCGGACGAAATGTGTGAAAACGTAGCAGTCAATTGCAACGAAACATACACCTGGCACTATCACATGTTTTTCTTGTGGAAGGTCCTTGTATTTCCACGCCATGCTTTGGAGTGTTGCTGCCTTACTGGGCTTTGCCCAGCTTGGGGCACGTCACGCTCTTCACATCAAGATGCTTGGTGGCCAGGCAAGACATTGCTGCAGAGGTCAGTCCTGGATTCCAAAAATGACAGGCGAGGTAATACTATACCAACTTCATCCAACTTCATAAAAGATACCTCAACAATAGCCCGGTGCTGACTGGCAGCTCAACAAAGTTCAAAAACATTCAAAAACCATAGCGGAAATATGTTTCGAATATAGATGCACAGATGCACACATTATTTTGAGCCTCGGAACCTGTCCTATACTAAAGAAAAAACGCTTCTGTGCTGGTCTGAATGCCGCCACTGAGAACGAATTTTCCAAAGTGAGGAGCGGAGACCAAACCAGACCATCTCTTGTTCACACCAATCAGTTCCGGGAGAGGTATCCTCTTTCCTTGTTCAGATTGTTCCTGGCTGCTCTAGAAGCAGCTGAGGGTCACTTTGCAGTTCGCAGTGTCTTTGATGGAGCGCTGGAGAAAAGTGCTGCTCTGCATTGAGTGAGACTCCTTCTTTGTTCACAAGACTTTACAAAGTCTTGTCCTAGGCTAAACTCCAAAACGAAGCCTCAGATTCAAACGCCCCTCGAACACTGCATCCTTCTGAATCAGTTTCGCTGCTTCTCATTAAATTTGCATCGCTTCTGCATTTATTTGATTTGGAAGCCGTTGCTGGATTCCTGACGTGCTGTTGCGCAGAGTGCGGGGAGGTGTGGAGTGATTTGATGTGTTTTGAGTTTAGTTAAAAACCTAAATTCACCATGTGCGACATGGATGGACCCTGGATGGACGTGGTATTTTCATGCTGTTTTCACATCATGTTTTTTTTTTGTTTCTTCTTCCCAAGTATTTAGAGTTCGACAGGTGCCTCGCACCTCTGCCATGGCGATGTCAGAGAAAGAACAGCTTCGACTCTCCTGGATGGAAACTTGGCATGAAGTTTGAAAAGCTCCGCCTCCAAACTTTGTGCAGTTTGGAAGCATTCTCAGCCCCAAGTTCAGTTGACTTTCAGAGCTACAAAGTCCTGAGAAGTACTTGAAGTTCTTGAAGTCTAGCTCTGTCCCGCTATGAGTAGAACGGCAGAAATTCAAGCATCAAGGCAACCACAAACCCTCTTTGGAGTGTTCCGAGTGACTATACGCATGGCAAGATACTTGCAGTGGACTGAAAGTGGTGTGTCCAGTATCTAGGTTGAACACCTGCAGGGCAGGATTTTATGACTAACTCTGAATTTGTTCTACAAATAATTGGTTTAAAGATGTTTAAAGATTTCCTGAAGTACTAAATACATCTAAATGCCTTGATCATAGTGATCTCTTGCTGTTCGCTGGGCTGCAGACACAATTCAATAAAGCCCAACAACATGACTCCTGGGGCCAAGTCGTCGAGGCTGGGACTAGATTGACTAGATCGTGAAGATATTTTAAAAACATGCAGTGTCCTGCAGTGTGAATAAAGTTGACCTTTTCAGAACTTTGCAGTAGGACTTCTGATTTCAAGTTGAAATCCTGCTATCAGGCGCAGGAGGACTACCAGTCAATGGCTGCACAGATAGCAGCCAAGCAGGCGACTGACCGACAGATTCACAGATTGTCAACCATGACATTGTCATAAGATGTCACAAGATATCACAAGATGTCAGAGTACTTGAGCACAGTTCTCAGATGCATTGCTTTTCTACATTCGCCATGCAGGGCTTGCCAACCATCACGTCCAAGGAGAAGGCCAAAGCTGAGTCCAACGAACGATTGCATCGTTTGACAATGTGCATGTGGTATCATGTGGTCATATGTGGTCTGTGTATATATATATATAAAATACACAATGTAAATGTATAATATACATATACACATAATATGTATGTATGTATGTATGTATGTATGTATGTATATATATGTATACGTTATGTACATAATTTTGTAGCTACGCAGCACCACCATTTCGGCTGTGTGGATACACCAAATTTCGCAGGACATTCTGCACCGTTTGGCGCTGTGTTTGGGCGCTCGTGCCTCTATCTCAGAAACATAGGCCAAGTATGGATGAGACACAGGCCATGTGTGTGTGGGTGGATGATTATGGATGATTATGAATGATTGCGGTATTGAGGCTGCATGAAATGACATCGAGATATATCGAGATGTACATTTTTTGAGATTTCTTTGAGTTATTTTGAGTTAATATCAGACTGTGTCTGTGTCGCATGCAGATCCAGAAATCGGTTTTCTGAGCCAAGTAGGCCAAGTGAAACATGAATCGAGGCACAGGCCTTGCGCACGATGCACGAGAACATCACAGTGACGGACATGAAGTGCTTGGTGCCTATCTTTGAGGACGAAATGTGTGAAGGGAGTGAAGAGAGGACAAAGATACTCGTACTGGGGCGAAACACAGTCTTCCAACAAAGAAGGATCGAAAGCTCGTTCTGCCTCTCTTGAACGACACCACAAAGCTTTCAGGGAGATTCAGGGAATAGGTTTGCCAAACAGCATAACCCGAGCAATTCGCTTGTGGTTGCAAAGAGCAAAGAAGACTTTTGGGAAGAACTGAGTCAGTCACTCGACACATTGACATTGCACTGGATATTGCCATAGAATCGCCAGGCGTTGTTTACGGGCGCAGAGCCTGAAATATTTCCCGTCGATGCAACTTGGATGTTCGGAATGGGGAGGAGTTGACTTCTTGGACGGCTGGAACCATCGCTAGTTGATGCCCGAAGAAAGAACAGCGGATCTCACTCTTCAGTCGGGCCATATAGGTCTCAAGTGAGGAAGGACTGCAAAGAGTGAGGTTCTGTGCCTTCTGATGGTTGAAGGTTTTACTTGGATGCTCGCCCAACTGTTGATGGAGTTCATTTTTTTGGACCGCAAAGAAGAGTTCCTTGATGCATCCAATGGACATGAACAGTCGGCCTCGGGAGCAGACAGTAGATTTTATCTTACATACTGCTGATTGAAGATGCCACTTGCAAAGCAAAGCTCTTCACATCATTTTATGTCACTTGTCATACTCCCTGATAGGGACAACATGCTTTCAGGCAAGCAAATATCAGTTTGCGGCTTCGATGGTAAAGCCAAGTGCCCCTTGATTTGAAGCCACACCTCAGAAAGACACTGTTCGAATCTGTCCGAAAAGGATGTCGAGATACTGGTACGCAGAAAACATCAGGTGAACCTAGTTTGCCATGCCTTGGAGCTTAGCATAGCTTAGCAAGCTTTGCAAGCGCCAGCATGCACTGCATGCACATCCAACTTTGTTATTTCTCACCACTTCTCACCTGTGTCTCACTTTCGGTCTTGTGCCGTTGCAATGCTCGTTCTTGGAGGTACCGAAGGAGAAATCATTTGTGCTGATGCGGAGGCATGGGATGGTCTCCAGCGGGCATTGACGAGAAACCAAAAGAACATTCTTCGTTTTCTTCGTTCTAAGCCTCTAAGCGCAGCCAGCGGAGTGACCTCATTCAAAAGAGCAGGAGACGTTTTAGTCGGACATTCAGGCGTACTGACTTCCTGAATTGATAAATGCAGAAAGAGAAGAACACGATGACGTTTCAAGATGTTTCAAGAGATTTGCAAGGACGAAAGCTCCACGGATTGGCATCAGCGACAAGCTGTGCTTCGGACAGTGCGCGGCACAGTTGTGTCCCTTGGCTGGGTTATTGGGTTAATTGGTTATATTGGGTCCTATAATGGGTTTTTGAATCACCTGTCGACTTGGGCCCACTGGGGCACCTCTGTTCGAAACTGGATCAGTCCCACTCTCACCCCACTCCCCCTTCTGCATGTTAGCATTTCCAACTTTGAACATCTTTGAACTTCCAGTGCTTTGGCAACATAGTCCCCTTGCCGTTTGCCTGGGACGCTTGATAGGAAGTGCCTGAGCCATTGGGAGGGTCGATTAGCATAGGCGGCAGGGTCGTCTATTGAGGTGCTTTCGGATCGAAAAGATAGGTCTGAAAGATGCTCAGGACCGCCCTCATTGAAGGCCAAGGGATGTAACGGATATTAATAATAATAAATAATCTGTATTGAATTGTATTGATATGTTTCATATTTCTGCCACTTGATGCACAGTTTTGGTTGGCCACTCTTGCTTGAAAATGAACTGTGTGAAGAGCAATTTGATTCTTGTTTTGAGATTCTTTCCTACTGTGAAACAGTTTGCCGTTTGCCAAATGGGAAGAAACATGATGACACATGCTCAGTCTGAGGTCCCAATGTGGACAGCATATGAAGGTATCACTCTTTCCACAACTTGATTCCTTCCCCAAGAAGCGACTGCTTGCTGCGAGGAGTATATAGACCCTTTCATGACGGTGCTAGTAGCAGATGCGCGTGCTAATATTCTGGACTCCAGAGATACGCCAGGTCCCCAGGATGTTAGCTGTGCAAGCAAGTGATACCTAGATATACCTAGACTGGCATTTATTTGGAAGACTTTTTGAAGGATAATATCAAATTGATTCTATGCTTTCAACATTGTGTGCATATCAGCTAACAATGCTAATAGCAGTAGCTTTTCTATGTTTTTCTCCAGGAATTTTGCCTCCGAGCGACGTGCCACCCATGTGATGTTCAACCAGCAGGTGGTGGCCTATTTCATCTGCAAACAGCTTGAGTTGTCACAAATGTTTTGAGAGATTCACTCTCACACTCACACGCATTCACATGCACCTTCCACACTGACTTGTTTGTCGCAACGAGATCCATGGCCTCTCCAATTTTGCATTGGAAGATACTGGAAGTTTATGTCGCAGTGCAGCGGTTTGTATACACTCAGCCACCATGCCTCAGGTGTACTTAAATGTGTCGCTGGAGGACATGGAAAGATCGTGTGTACCCCAACTCTGACGAGACAGAGATACAGCAAGTAATGTCGTTAGACAGCCGCTGGGTTTCGTGCTCAAATGTTGATCTGGAGCATTGTTCCCCCAACATCAAATGGAATCACGCTCATTATTTCAACGGGAGTCCTAAGGGGAGCAGCAATTTTCTTTGAATTCAAGCACTACAAGCCGAAGAAGAAGAAGATTTCCACTAGGCGCTACTGATTTTGTTTCGACTGTTGGGAACGCTGCCAGTCAACGATTCGTTTCACAGTTTGATTTTTTCGCACACGACATTGAGATGCCCAACATTGCCCAACATCCTCCGATAAAATGTTTGTTCGTTTAAAGTTCGTTTCATGGGTTTATTTGGTTTATTGTTGCCGTGCTCCCTAGAGGTGCTGGGCATTCATGGAGCTGACAGAGCTCAAACGAGATGAGGCGCATTGAATTCTGTCCGTGTCTCAAGGTGTCCAGAGTAGTTCAAGATGTTTGCAATGATTTACAATATTTACTTATATATATACATATATCATATACAGATTCCATATGCATACTCATATAGTCACACATACATGTAAATGATATATACTTATTTGTTTATTTATTGTTTCATACACTGTTTAACATTGTTAATACTATTGCCCATTTGGAATTGGTAGTGAACTCAGATCCACAGGAGCAAACTTGAGCTACTGGTATCAATTCCTTTTTGCAAGCTATGGTTCTAGGTCGTAAATGATATGATCCATGCACGGCTCAAGCGAAACAGTTGTTGTTCCTTGTTTCTCGAGGGTTCTTCTGGCTTCTTTTGCAACTTTGGTATTTGGAAGCTGGATGTTCTGTACTCGGTGTTTGCAGGAGATCGTGCTGGAGATCTACCACAAGCCAACTGATCTTAAGCGCTGCGCTTAGACTTCATGGACGGAGAGTATATTCACAAAATGCAAAACGCAAATGCAGAACACACATGCAAAATTGCAATGACTGCTATGGCTCCATTGCATTGGTCCCAGGAAGAAGAAACTGAACCTGCACTCTGAGAAGCCGTGGACCTGACATGTTTCGTGATGCTTGCAATCCAGAGGCTTTGCAAAGCAGTGAGAAGTCAACACTGATCCTTTTTGGTACTGCGAATTTGCTGTCGTCACTGGCATAGATTTGTTTGCAGAGTTTCTAGTGGCAGGCGGCTTAAAGCTGTCCAATTTAGCACATTGAGCGGGAATGTGTTGCCTTCTTGCAGTAGGGATTGTGTGTGCCAGGCTATACCTTCATCTTTTTGCCACTTTCATCAGCAACTGAGAGACACCGTCTCACAAGAATCTGGCTTCAGAGCCTACGCCCTGTGATTCAGAGTTGCTTAAAGTAGAGTCTATACTGTAAGGCTTACAGTAGACAATCCCAAGGGCAGGAAGTGGTCAAAAGGAAGCGCCAAACTTTCGATCTTTGATGCACTATCGCTAAGCCACCATAGCACAGCCAGGAACTCCTTAGCTCACCTGAGCTCGGCAGTACTGCATTGATCTGGAATGTTCTATCTCCATCTATCTCCATCTATTTGCAATTGCAGAGCAAATGCCTTTCCCACTTGGTCTCCGAACTTGGTGACGCAGTCTGATACATCAAAAGTGAGTTTGGCGGGGCTCGGCCGACTCAGTTGGGCCTCACTCCAGGAAGCAAATGATAGCTGTTGCATGCCCCCAAAGGTCCCAGTGAAAACCTGGGCTCGGGGCAGTAACAGGTGGAAGAAAAATGACGAAACGTGGGGTCCGACAGAGGTAAGAGATGATGCCCGAGATGATCAGAAATTACAAGTCATCAGTGTTGCAATAGGAGTGTCAACGGTACACATGTTCTCTAAGTTTGCTTTTAATACTAGATACTTCTCTGCGCATTTGGACCGGAAGCCTAAAGATGATTAGACTTAGACCAAACGAGCTTCGATTTGATCGAATTGACTTCAGTTTGGATCATCAAGTTCAATTCTAAGCAATTCTAAAGCTTCTAAAAAATATTCAAGAAAAACATGGGGGGAGGACACCAGTGGGACTGTCTTGCTGCTTCGTGCTGCAGCCGCCGCGGCGGATTTTTCTTGCCATCAGTCGTCTTTCTCTAGACACTGAAACTCTGGCATGTTTGGCATTGCTCAAGTAGGCTGAGGGTTTGCGTGCCTTTGCACGCCTCAGCCATGTGCAAGGAAGGCCGGGGCCGCAAACCTTCTGCGGACTGAACTTTAACGTTTTTGAGAGCTGTATGAACTGCATGGACTTGAGAGGGATTTGACTCTGCTTCATTCTGTTTGCGTTGCAGACAGCCCAATAGTTTCCCTTTGCTGGAGCATTCTTCCTGCCCAGTCATCCTTCATGATTGTGCTCTTTGTGGAATTTATGAAGAATGTTTCAATCGAAGTACATGTCCATCCTTCTGCATCTGTTTCTTGTGAACTCTGCTTGGAATGTTTGCCTTTGCCTGATTATTTCTACTCTTTATGATATTTCATTGCCTATGATAATCACATAGAGTCGTATCACATGTTTTTATTTGGACTTGTACAACATTATGCAACATATGATGAGATGTATATATGTGTGTGATGTGACGTGACGTGATGTGATGTGATAAGATGTGATGCAGTGATGTGCGTATACAGTGTATATGTACTCTATATATAACCAAGCACGTCGCTCGAGATTGAACTCTTTAGTTTGATTCCTTTCGGAGTATGTAGGTCTGTATGTATCTCTTTTGCAGATCTTTTGATGGTCCTCTAGGTCCTATTCCGAATGGCCGTTTTTGAGACAGTGTCAGACAGTGTCGTAATTCAAGCATTTAGAATCTACCTGCTGAAATCGCAATCGCCAGTGGCTGAATTGAATTGACACCACCGCCGAAAGCTGTAGTTCTCAGAAGAGAAACAGAACCTTTTCCCAAGCCCAAGGAAAAACACAACCATCGTTGTAAGAACTCCTTGGAAAGCCATGAGGCTGGCAGCATCCTTTGAGCCTTGAAGAGGTCCGCCAAGCGGCTGACAACGAAGAGGCATGGGCGGCGAAGGCTGGAGATGCTGGAGCAATTCGAACAAATTGAATCAAATTGATTTTCTTATGAACCCATCTGATAGACACTTTGACTTTCGCTTGAGCAACTTGACTTTTTTCTTCGGCTTATGTCGAGTCAGCCTACTACGTGAACCTTCGAAGCGCTTCAGCATGGCTCGGTTTTGTCGCCCTCCCACTGCAGGCCTTGGATCAGCTGCGGAGACTTGAGCGCTGTGCTCACAACCCAGCGCATCTTGGAGAGGATTTGCTGAAAGTCCCGAAATATTGCTGAAGTAACAGGCGCTAACAGGCGCTAACAGGCGCTAACAGGCGCTAACAGGCGCTAACAGGTGCTAACAGGTGCTAACAGGTGCTAACAGGCGCTAACAGGCGCTAACAGGCGCTAACAGGCGCTAACAGGCGCTAACAGGTGCTAACAGGTGCTAACAGG
>Ga0126342_10004718_pt1 | contig 23428 bp, 26 predicted proteins | sample Cyp1metagenome_FD_92528 | JGI IMG/M metagenome (GOLD analysis project Ga0126342, IMG submission 92528) | Coral microbial communities from Lord Howe Island, Old Settlement Bay, Australia - Cyphastrea 1 metagenome | ecosystem: Host-associated > Invertebrates > Cnidaria > Coral ...
ATTGTTATGTCCATAACAATGTGACTTGTCAACATCTACAGCGGCACAGCCTAACCTTCAGATTACTGCATAGCAGAGGAAAAGACAGATGAGTGCATGCTGCACCTCCTCCCAAACCTTTCTATTTATATCATTTTATATCGACATTTTCATCATTTTTATCATCATTTTTATGATTTTTATATGCTGATGGGGATGGACTGGGGTCCCATTTTGAAACAACTAGAACTGGGATTTCCTGTTAGGGGTCTTCAATGGACATTTTTTTTTTGAAGATCAGCATCTGATTGAAATGCCGCCACTAATTGCTGTACATTGCCTTCCCCCCCACGTCACGAACGGGGGATAATGTTCACAATGGGCTTTGGATCACTTCTATACAATATGTGAAAACATAGCTCATGGAACCTTGTTGTGACTACCACCCAAGATGGCCTCTAAAACCGAGTGGATGTTCAATAACATACTTTTACCAACATGTTTTGGACTTCCTTTGCTGGAGGGTCAATTTGAAGAAGATGTAAATGCACAAATGCACCACGGCCATGATTGCCAGGGCCATTCTCGATTCATTGCAAGGGTGCATGACTCTCAAATCTGAGAGTGACTCAACATGACTCAACATGACTCAACATTTTCACTTTCAAACGAATTCAAAAATTGACCAAAATTGGAGGATTCATGATTCAATAGTTTTAACTTTGAAAAATGAGGAAACCAACTGGTCCAACCGGGTCGAACCATGTTCCAGGTAGCGCGGCTGGAGGCTCCGAGGCACGGGTTGTGGCCAACTGGTTGCGGCCAGGATGTCTGTTCAAAAGTCAGAAACGAGCTGAGAAAACATGAGAAAACTATGTACTGTAACAAATTGTAGATCATTGATGATCATTGTAGATTGATTTGATTTGGAGTCGAAATTTGGGTCGAAACGAACTGAAGAAGTTTGTTGCAAAAGATCGGTGGCAATGCCCGCTTCTTGGTACCCCGAGAAGAACGATGGATGCAATGAGATCTTACTCGCCGCCCACATCAGGCTTTTCCGGCCAGCGCATTCGCGGGATATGGATGGGGTGGGAGCTACCGAAACTGGGCGGCCTTGGCCTAAGACATCCTAAGACACCTTAAAGTGCAGCATACCGTGCCATCCGTGCCATCCGTGCCATCGGGTCTTCAAAGATTCCCCCGTACTTTGCTAACCCATGGGTGCTGAGGCATGGTCTTCAGGGGTCTTTCTGGCCTGTGGGCATGACATTGTCAAGCACAAGGGGAGCAGCCTTTGCTTTCTCCACCACCCAACTCGTTTGTTGAATGGTTGTTGTGGCACTGCACGTTGTAGCATCTCATTTGTGTCAAAACAACAGAATTTAGTCCTGCACAAGCGTCCTTGAAATGAGCTCATGTGGGACTGCGCTCACTTATGCATTCTTCAAGGGCTGTGACATTCGGTTGGCTCGCACGACAGGATGCTTCGAACTCTTACTATCAGTATCATTCCGTGCCCTGACTTGGAACATTTTGGATGCCTTGAAAAAAACTTTACATCCATGAGACACATGTGACAGTCTCTTGAGTGGTCACAGTCCGTTGGCTTCCAGCTGAGGCATACCCAAACTATTATTCTCAACGTGACTACGCCACGGAAAAGCCGGAGAACTACATGGCGTTTGTCGGTGTCCTACACTGCGGATGCTGAATGCTGACTCGCTGATCATGACGTGGAACCACGTTGCTGTTGGATGCTGTTGGACGACCATGAGGTCCAACAGCATGTGAGGGAAGGTGCCCACGGTCCAGAGGTGACCCTGAGCAACAACATGTGTCACCCAGCTGCACCGCTGTGCGCACGGAGAGTTGGGAGGAGTCGAGAGGTGGGAGTTCCCAATTCTCCACAATTGTTGCAAGGTCAGGATCGGCATGTGGAAGACCTACTTCTTTGCATCGAGCGAAGAACTGAGAGCGTTGTTTCCATTCGGCATCATTCGGCTAGGTGTGTCGTCACTTCAGATGTTGAATTTTGTTGGATTGTGATACCGAATTCAGATGATTGTGATGCAGTATAATCAGTATAGGACCGACCCAAGTTGTGTCCAGAAGAGTCCAGCTACACAGATTGGGTTTTTGTTGCTGCATTTGTTTTAGGTCCTGGTTGCTGCGGAAGTATGGGGCAAGCAATGTGCAGTGCGAGATCCCAGGATGCTGCAGAAATGCAGCAGAAATTCAGGCGTTGCTGAAAAAATGATTGCAAACGCTCACCTTCAAATTAAGCACCAGGTATTTTGGTAATTTTTGGGTGTATTTTGATGTATTTTGCATTATTTTACCATATCCTTACCAGCATTTTGCTATCCTTGGGACCTCGAGAAGGGCGGAGCCGGGACCTCTCGATTCAAGGCCCTGGCAAATTGGCAGCTTAGACCTCTCAAAGTTCTAGCCTCAGCATGACGTTGCAGCAACTGCTTCCCAATAATTGGAGATGATGCAGACTGAAGACCAGGGAAATTTAACGTAAAAATGTAATGACACATAATCGGATTAGAATCGGATCCATCAATCTTGGCTACTTTCAGCAGTGCCATATAGAATAAAGATGAATGATGATAAAGCTCCTTTCTTTTTTGGAATATTTTTGGATAACTTGGATCTTAATGTCTGTCAATGTCGACCTCTATCCGTTCAAGATGATTGCCATCCGCAGCCGTCGAGGAACGACCTCTCTGACGAGAGCGTGGCCCGCATCGTCGAGCGGTTACGGCAGCTGTCCGTGCGAGTGGCAAGCCCCAGCTGAAATGGACAAGCTTGGTGGTTTCAAGCTGTAGTGTAGTTCCACCCTACATGTGGTGATGATGATGATGATGATGATGATGATGATGATTATGATAGTGATGATGATGATGATGATGATGATGATGATGATGACGATGATGATGATGATGATGATGATGATGACGATGATGATGATGATGATGATGATGATGATGATGATGATGACATGAAATGAAATGAAATGAAATGACATGACATGAAATGAGGTGAAATGACATGAAATGAAATGACATGAAATGAAATGATAAGACTGACAATCCCGGCTATAACTAGTAATTATGGTATTGCAGCATTTAAGATTTACGCAATGCTTTCGGAGGGGTTGAAGCCACCAATTTTCACAAACACAGATGGCGTCCAAAGGGAAGATTCAACGGAGGGGTCACCCGTACAGTTTGAGGTTCATTCCTTGGATTTGAGCTCCAACAAAGCTGGCAACAAAGGCAGGGTGGTAACTGGCGTTGTGGCCAGTTTTTTCAGCATGGTACCCGCAGCTTAGCCTTCACAGTCTGGGTTTGCTTCGAGGTCTTAGTGCGCTCGAGGCATACGTTTGGAACTGCTCTGAGCCTTTTCACGAAATCTCCTTGGCGGACAATGAGATCACGGTCGAGGTGTGACTTTGGCTAACTTCGCATTGAAGATGGGAACATGGTTGATTCATATTGGGTTCGGCTCATTTTCCTGAAGTGCCAACTGCCTGAAAGTTGATCGATGTTCAAGTCGGATGTAGAGCTGGGAAGCCAATGCTTTCGATCCAAATTGATGGCAAGGCCAATGCCGACGACAACGTGGTCTCGTCCTTCCTGCGATGCCTCTACAACCATCCCTCGTATCCGCGGAAGTCAAGGCCTGGTGAGCAAAGAATCCATGGCACTGCTGACACAGTTGACCTTTGAATGATGAAACAGGATCAACATGGATCAACAATAGGTAGCACTGCGGACTATATGCCATATAGACATGGATCATGATAGATCATGATAGATCATGATAGATCATGATAGATCATGATGGATCCCTTGACCCAGTGCCTTTTTACATTTGTGGTTGGGGTCCCAGCGGCGTTGCTTAGCTCCGACTCGACGGTGATGCTTCATCCTCTGGTGCTTTGCTTAAGTCCAGAACTAAGCGAAATTTCAGTGCCAGATCTCAGCAGATCTCAGCAGAGTCCAGCTGCTTCTAGGGGTCATCACAGAGAGGAGGAACCATGCCAAGGTCATCCAAAATCATCCAAGGTCTTTATTATCTTCATTGTTCTAGGATCTTCCTCTCTATCCATTTGACCCCCCTTTTGAGGGCTTGCTCGCAAGCCCTTCGATGCCCAGAATTTCGATGCCCGCACTTTTTTTAAGGTGGAAACAAGATAGCAGATTTGTCCCGCCTGCAGAAGGACATTCAAAAGAAGGCAAGACTCAGCACAGATCAGCACAGCAAAAAGCACAGTCTTCCGGGAGATGTGGCCCTGCTCAGGTGGGCCAGAAAGCCCGCTTCTGCTCTTCCGCAGAGGTTTGCCAAACGACTGATGCCACTGATTTTTCTCCACTGATTTAATTGCTGTTTTGAACGGCCCCATTTCTGACCGACTTACCGACTTGCTGTTTGTTTGAGACCTTCGTTGACCGAAGCTTTGGTGGGGTTGAGAAGCAATGAGCATCAGTATCTCGCGCTGATTCAAACACGTTTCTGGAAAGGCATACAAAGCCGATGGAGAAGAGTTTCTGTTTGGGGCTTGGGTTTCAGGTCACATAGCCCCTGGATCAGAGGCACACCTTTCATCGATACTTTCAGTTCTTATTTGAGGTCCGTATACTTGGCAGAGCATTTGCAGGTTGGCCACTTAGGATGATGTGTCTTTTCATTTTCCATTATTCGTGGGTCATTTCAGTGTGATTTGTGATTTGTTCAACTTCTTGTTGGAGGGTTCCAAATGTTCCAAATGTATCCAAATGTTCCAAGGCCAAAGGTGAAAAGGTGACGGTGAAGGATTCAAAGGAGTCCAAGGAGGAAGGCGATTCAGCTTGGCAGAGGAGGAAGAAGCGACGTCAAGAAGCTGAGATTGCCACGGTGGAGGACGACAGTGAAGAGGAGGTTGCCACTGAGATAGTCAGTGAGGGGGAGGAAGAGGAGGACAAGGAGATTGATGAGGAAGAGCCGAAAAAGAGCAAAAAGTCAAAGGACTCCAAGACAAAATCAAAGAAGAAGTCCAAGAAGGACAGAGATCCTGCTGGCAGTGAAGGGTAAAATCGATTGATATAGCTGTTGGGCTTGACACGTGGGTAGAGACATGTAGAGACCAATGGCAGGAGAATGGAAAAGCCAAGAAAAAGAAGAAACGAAAAAGTAAAAAGAAGTCCGAAGAGCCCGAGGACCAGTTGCAACAGCTCCAGCTCTGGCTTTGATCCTTTGATAACACCGTTTCCAGACTTGGTGTGATTTTGGCGCAGGAGAACGGGGATGCGTCAGAAGATCAGGAGGACACATTTGAATCAGACATTTGTCAGACATGGATCTCACCTGGCATTGTCATTGTCCCGAAAGTTCGAGCATCCAAATCTCATTGTTTTCATTGGGATGGGATATCCCCCGGTTTGAGACGACCAAAAAATCGATTCCTGGTGCTCAAAGTTCTCGGGGTACGTGTTTCCACAAATGATTCAAGGATTCAGGATTGAGGATATCTAGCTATCTATTTTGCTATTAGATATATCATGATATATTATGATGTATAATGTATTTCAACCAGCAATCGAATCACAATTGGCATCATCTGTTGCATCATGTAAGATCATGTAAGATCATGTGACACTGGCTTTTCTCATCGTTTCTGGATTTTTTCTTGGATTCTGCATGCCGACCAAGACATGGCCAGGACGCAGAGGCTGCCCTTGCTGTGTCAGTTGGATCTTTCACCACCAGATCTGAGGACATTCATCACATTTCATCACTGGAAAGTTTGGTTGTAGATATCAAGTAGATATCTAGGATGACATCATTTCCGTTGCTTTCCCAACAGGTTTTGACCTGCCATCCCGGGATCTGCAAACGGAGCTGTCAAGGTGAAGAATGAGGATTCCACGGAAGCTGCCGCGTCAGCGGCTTGGAGCTGTGGATCTGGGGCTCCCCAAAGGTTGCAGATTTCAAGAAATCCCTTGAGGCCCAATGAAGATGGAGAGCAGCTGGGTGAGTTCGGTCCATTGGTGCAAAAGTTTACTCCGGAGGAAGCACCGAGTAGCACCAGTCGAGTCTTAGGTCTGGATTGATTTGGCGTACAGCTGCAGTGAGATTTTGCAGGACCAAGCGCGTTTGAAGCAGGACACAGAGCAAAAACTGAGGCGCTAGACCAAGTGACTCAGTAATTCAGCATCTCGGCCTGCTGTGCAGCTGCTGTGCAGGCTTATGGAGGGCTTGTTGACAAGCATTGGTGACAGTGCCCTCGTGAAACTAGCGGAGTTGACAGTGCAGATCTCAGGGATCTTTGTGAATGTCGACGCCACGTTGGTCACTGTTGGTTGCTGTTGCTGGGTCAATTTCATCGAGGTGCGCTTGCTCATGAGCGGGAAAATGCCCAATGAGATGCTTTCTGAACTGAAGCCATTCGCACCTCGGATGCCGATTTCAAGATGCGACCTTTGGTGTTTTGGTGTGTCCTCGTTCCGATGCACCGAGGTGGGCAAGCAGAAAGCTTCCGAACTCACCGCCACGACCTCGAAATGCCATGGGTATCCGGGTATCCCAACAGACATATCATGCGATATCCAGAAGCTTCATGAAGCTTCCACGAGTGGCTTGTAACATCTTGTAACCATAGACCTGTGGAGACCACTGCCTTGTGGCAGTGCAGTTTCCGGAAGGCCTGGGTGGAGACCTATTGCAAATCTGATTGGCTGAAAGAGAAACTGAGTGAAGCGCCTGAGAGTGATGAGAAAAGTGCTACCGGGGCGATTCAGAAGCTGTGCGTGGCATGACGAAGATCGGAAGTTTGGCTGATTTGTAATTGACAGCAACACACTGACCAACCCATGAGCTTTGGCTCACGGCTCACATACTTCGTGGAAATGATTCAATCAATTGTGCCATGAAAAGAAGTAGAATCAATTCATCAGTTGAGACTGACAGTCGTGGATCATCCAGTTTCGCATGCAGCACCGGCCTACCATGTTGGCACACCACCTCCAAATTTTAGGTCCCTACAAAGACTGGGTTGACCAGGGTCATGGTGACTTAAGTGCCATGGCTAGATCCAAGAGCCTGTGGGTTGGAGCCTTAGTTTACCCTCCAGCAGTTTGTTATGGACAAGGCACCATTTCTAGATCATTTTCCTCGGGAAAATAGGGAAATTCATTGATATCCATAGCCCATGTTAGTTTGCTGGAGGGTTTGCTGGAAAGTGCCTTCCTGATGCCGCAAAATGAAATGGAACTGATCCCGGACACCACAGCTGGATCAGCATCACCCTGCAGGATTCTGCAGGATTGATCATGGATTATGGCTGATGGAAAATTATATAGATGATTAAACATGAAAAACATACATCATGGATGATATTTGAATTTTGGTACCCTAAATCATCGATTATCATAGATCATGATAGTTTATCATAAATCATCATAGATCATAGATGAATATAGAATCATAGAATCATTTTGATGATACTTATGCAACCCTATTATCCGTGCAGAATCTTGTTACTGTATCATTATAGATGTCCTATCCCCCAGGACAGCGAGCTAGTGGCCAGTGTGGCTTTCCGGCCTCAACGCTGTCGGCCTTCCAAAGGCGGGTTCGGGAGGCGATGGAGGAAGCAAGCGTCCAGAGAGAAAAATGGGAATTTGGGATGCAAAATACACAAAAAATAAAAACACTAATGTAGATAGTATATAGATAATATAAATATATACAACTATAATATATATAAATATATATTATTATTATTATTATTACACATACACACACACATACATTGCATCTGCGCTGCATTGAACTACATCATTACAATTACAGTTACAGTCGCAGTTACATTACAGTTACGCTTAAAATCAACAATATGACCTGGGTTTGTCTCAGAATGCGGCATGGGAACCCAACATATGGCCCTTTTCAATGGTATGATGATAAGCCATCAAGAACTTGGGCGTCCTATGAGTCACAGCCATGGATCGGCAGGTCCTTGGATCGATTCCACCTTTGAGGCCAAGGATGTGAATTTGGCGTATCGGCTGTACAAGTCCTCTGCTTCCATCAAGGCGATACCAAGATATCGAGATCTGGGGGATTTTGGCCAGTGCTGGACCCCATGGGTTTTTTTGTCAAAAAAAGATGTTGTTCCGTTCAACATTTCAAAAGAATCCAGGTCAGGGTGTGCATCCACTGATGATCCAAGAAAACCCAGACACCCCGAGACATACTCCTCTGCGCCGGAGCTTATCTGGGCGCATGGTTTCAAGATCTGTTGGCGAATCAGCAGTGAAACATCAATTCGCCAGCCAGGCTTTGCTGATCTACTTCCACGCCAACGCTGAGCTGTGCACAGATCTGGAGGCGTCGAAATGTCGGGTTTGTCATGGTTTAATCACCACTCTCCCTATGACAATGAGCATTTTTGGGATATCAGATATCCATAATATCTGGACTAACCCATGCAGTCATTTCAAAGCCTCTGAAAACTACAAGAACTTTGGGAGCTCGACCAGTCAACACCATTCCCCAGATTTCGAAAGATGTCGCTGCCAGGGTGACGTCCAGAAATTTTTCGATTGTGGCTTTGGTGCCATACTTTGCCCGGAGGTGTGTTTTTTGGCGGTAAAAAAACGGTGAATTCTCTGCAAATGGACATGGGTCAAGGCTTGTAATTATAAAAATCATGTTATTTTTGTTTGATTTTGCATATTTGATTTATATATGGGAACGGGTCATCCTGAAATTTGCCATGCAAACCTATTATCAATGGACGTGTAAACATCAATAAACATCAATAAACATCAATAGACATCAATAAACATCGATAAACATCAATAAACATCAATAAACATCAATAAACATCAATAAACATCAATAAACATCAATAAACATCAATACACATCAATAAACATCATTAGACATCAATGAAAATCAATAAAGATCAATAAACATCAATAAACATCAATAAACATCATTAGACATCAATAAACATCATTAGACATCAATAAACATCAATAAACATCAATAAACATCAATAAACATCAATAAACATCATTAGACATCAATAAATATGATTAGACATCAATAAATATCATTAGACATCAATAAACATCAATAAACATCAATAAACATCATTAGACATCAATAAACATCATTAGACATCAATAAACATCAATAAACATCATTAGAAAACAATAAACATCAATAAACATCAATAAACATCAATAAACATCATTAGACATCAATAAACATCAATAAACATCAATAAACATCAATAAACATCATTAGAAAACAATAAACATCAATAAACATCAATAAACATCAATAAACATCATTAGACATCAATAAACATCAATAAACATCAATAAACATCATTAGACATCAATAAACATCAATAAACATCAATAAACATCAATAAACATCATTAGACATCAATAAACATCATTAGACATCAATAAATATCATTAGACATCAAGAAACATCAATAAACATCAATAAACATCAATAAACATCAATAAACATCATTAGAGATCAATAAACATCAATAAACATCAATAAACATCAATAAACATCAATAAACATCATTAGACATCAATAAACATCAATAAACATCAATAAACATCAATAAACATCAATAAACATCAATAAATATCATTAGACATCAATAAACATCAATAAACATCAATAAACATCATTAGACATCAATAAACATCAATAAACATCATTAGACATCAATAAACATCAATAAACATCATTAGACATCAATAAACATCAATAAACATCAATAAACATCAATAAACATCAATAAACATCATTAAACATCCACGTTTGGACAACAGCGGGTGTGAAAAAGCCGGGCGAAAATCAGCTTCTACTGCCTTGGCAGTTCCGTGGCTACGCCTGGAGTGAAGGGACGCCGAGTCTGAGATTTCTATATCCAGACTGTGAATGTTTGATGAAGGCGCTGCGAAGGTAGAAATGAGTCTGACAAAACAGATGACAGGAGAACTGACAGCTGCATTTTGCATCACTTTGCATCATTTTGCATTATCTTCCTATCAGTCCTATCATATCTTGCTTTGCGTGCTCATCCTCTTCAGGTCTCTTTGAAGTGCTTGCATTTGTCCCAATGGGCTTTTGATTTCATTCTTGATGAACCAGGCATTGCCCCAAATCTTGGCGGCTGCGGAGATTGAGGTGCCACGGTGCAACTGTCATGACTTTCACATGTTTCGGTCGGCCTAGTGCAGTGGTTGAGACAGGCCGATGTGCCCATCGTTCTGCATGGCCGGAGTTGGCCCCTCAGGGCGCATGGTGCCATGGTGCCTGGTGCAGCCTCAATGATCCTAAAGGTAGACGGGATATGAACTGGATTTTTTTACTGGATATATGACTGGATATGACTGGATATGAACTGTTCTGATTCCCTCAAATCCGAGGACTTTGGGGAAGTTTGGTCACAAGATGTCACAAGTGATCAGATCACAACCAGGTTTGGGAACTGCTTGTGCCATTCATCTGGCCTGCATGGCTCCATCTGCTGGAGGCCTCATCATCGAGGCAGGTTTTAGTGGTTTTGCACTAGATCCAGAAAACCTCTGTGTTTTTTGGGTCATATCATAGTCATATTATTAATATGTCCATATAATTATATAGTTATATAATTAGTTATATAATGTTATATATATACATATATTTTAAACATCCCATTATTTGGGAACCTTAATGACTTGACCCACCCTCGTTCACCGTCGCAGTCTGGCGTCATGGAGCTATTGAAGCTGCCTATGGTCATGCAATTTGCCATGCCCTGCTGCCCTGCTTGGTGGCATGGTGGTGTTGCTGGCAGACCCAAGATGTGTCAAGCCGTTCGGGGATCAGTAGACCCATACATTTGGTTCTTCTCCTAATATATTTTAATCACTTATATCATGTGTTATGTCATTAAAACATATTAAACACCATTTAAAACCATCCATTCTTGGCGTCCTGGAGCTGACCCTTCTCCCGACGCCAGGATGATGCCGCAGCTCCTTCAGGCCTTGAAACAAGAGCCATCTCCCCTGAAGCCTTTGGAGGAACTCAAGGAGGTTCCAGGGAACCACGGCTGGAACCACGGCTGGAACCACTGGATGTGGCTATCTTCCATGCTGTGAGGTGGTACCTGACAGGTGCATAGTGTAGTGTAGCTATTCTTGATGTTTGATACCTTTTGAGGCCAGGACGTCAGTATCATTTTCCAAGGAAAGGCTAGGATGATATTTTGTGGACCAAGATGATTGGAGGATGCCAGGGGGCCCCTGACCAGATCTGACCAGTGGGATCCTGTGCCCTTCTGCTGCCATTGGCCACAGCTTCGCTGATTTAAGTGTCCGCTTGGCCCCGCCTGACGGACTTTTGAGGCCAGGGGCCAAGAGAGCCACTCAATTTGGCTTTGGCTCAAACTTGGGACCCTAAAAAGGTCCACTGTCAGTACCAACGCCTATCCGCTTGTTGGGGTTTTCGAGGCCATGAGCGAGCGAAGCCGGAGCATTTTGGGAGGTTCCAGAGCTCAGTTGGACGTTTGTTGGAGCAATCGCACAGGGTTCGTCAGATGACACAATCGAAAACATGCCTCGGCCAAGCTCAACCCCAAGCATGAAGAACCACAACATGGTCACAGGGCCACGATGTTGGACTGTCTCCACTCTGATGATTCGAGGATTCTCAACCCAAACATGTTGTGCTAAACCTCCCTAGGCACGGCCCTTGTGGCCGCGGGGGGGATGCTTTGCCTCAAGGCTCTGGACGTTTCTTGTGAAGAGAGATCTTGGTGTTGGGAGGATGTGAATGGATGTGAATTCCTTTGAGTTTCTAGGTTTTTGATCTATATTTTAAATTTGACCTTCCTTTGAATTCCTAGTTGTTTCTTTCCAGAGATTTTTCCTTTTCAAAGTATTCAAAGTGGAGAAATGGAACTGTTTGGCATTTGTGGCTCCATGATTTTATCCCTTGGAAGTCACCTCACCCACCGCTGCTTCGTGAGGGCAGCAACCCCGACTTTCTGCTGGCTCCGGCAACGCTTCCACGAGTGGCAGAACCTCAGGCTCCGGGCTTCAAGGCTTATGAGTCCAGCAACACAGAGAATATAGGGCTTGACAAAAAAAATAAAAACACCAAAAAAACAAAAACTGAGGAAAAATGCAGGTTTTGTTCTTTTTTTTCTTGTTCTTTTTTTTTCTGGTGATTCTTCCTGTCGATTTGTTGTTTTGGTGATTATGTTTGTTTTTTTTGTTGCTAAAATCAACTTTCTCTGTTCTACACGGGGTCATATTTCAAGGCTGTGAAAAAAAGAGCAGAAGAGACATAGAAGAACCGCAACAAAAACTGACATATCATGATATATATTATAGATGGGAAACATAGATGAGAAAATGACATGGAACATGAGATGGAAATTTAGAGAAAAAACATATCATATTTCTCCAATTTCACTTTTTGGTTGAGCCCTACAGCCGTGCAGGTTAAGAGACTAGATGCTCCTTCTAGGACAGCGGACGTTGACGGCGTTGATGTTGATTCACAGGGGACTTCAGGGGACGGAGACGCCAAGCTTGCAGGTGTCAGGACTTGGAATGATTTCAATGTGATCAGAAGATATTAGATGCTGCATAATTGTAATGTATTCGAACATATAATTGTGATATACAGATTTGTTATTCGCAAAACATGGCCGTTGCATGTGTGCTCAGTTTTTTTTTGGCCCCCTTTAGAATGACCTGGACTTCTCGCAGGAGCAGCGGTCCAGGTGTTATGGCTTTGGCCAGCTCCTTCGCTGCGACGGCGATGCTTCGGAGTCTCGGGAGAGCTAGTCGTGCACAGGCGGAAGGGGATTCCATGGGAATTCCACCCCTACCTATGGGACCTATGGGAGGATCACCAGGATCCGGAGTCCAAGCTATGACCCCTCTGGGGAAAGTCGATTGTCATTTTTGGTGGATCCATTAGAGCTACCTTCCCATCTATTTGGCTCAAAGACAATATGAGAGGGGCTGGTTAGATTCAGATTTTGCCAGGTGAGGAAGACTTCTGTTGGAGCTCGATCGAACAGGAGATCCACGTTGGTCATGACGTCATGACGGATCAGACAGCATCCAGGGAGCTGTTGGTGCTGGGAACTCCAAAGACAACCGGCTGATTGTTGATGGGGAAAGTATGGGAAATCATGGAACATCAAGAAGTGTTTGAAGTGCATTTGGCTGTTTTTGACATTTCCAAATCTTATGGCAGAATTGGTAGCATGCAGACTGCGCCCCTGCAGGAGTTCCGAGGAGGACAGCACTGAGTGTCATTTGTTGGATGCCGATCTTGATCTTATTTTTATATTATTTTCATGGGCTTCCAGTTGCGGTCTCAAGCACCCCAAAGCCGGGTGTCTCAAGTATGACAGGGATAGCAACTTCTGCAAGATTTTCTGAGGGAACTCTGAAAACCAGGACGAGACCAAACCAAAAACCACATTGAACAAGTTAGTAAATAGTGTATAATAGTGTTAGATAATGTTAGTATTCGTTGATCCCGCATAGCCATCACAGCCATCACAGCCATCATAGCCATCATAGCCAGCAGCTTGGAGATGCTGAGCTGCCATGGCCTTGTGGCACCGCCACACCCGAAAGTTCCAGGCTCGGCCCCGCGGGGCCCCGGCCCGGACCCGGCGGATGTCACCACCCCACGCTGCGACTGCACCGTGGTACAGGCCATAGGGCTGATCGAACGACTTCAACGCTGACTTTGGGCTGGAGGTACCGATGCTGATGAGATTTTGAAGATTTCTCATTGAGACAAAGCCATCTCGGCCAGACCTACGCTCAGTATTTGCTGCTTTTCGACAGTGCGGCCCTGAGACCCGGTGACATTTTGCAATGAACCGCAAATAAGTTCCTTATCTCACCCAGGTCACCCAACCTGTAGCAGTTGTTTCACACATAGGGCGTGTTGGAATGGCAACATTTGGACTCCCCTCAGCCGACAAACTCTCTTTATTCTGCAAAATGAGCCCCACATCAAATTCGAGTCTTCCTTGAGTTCGCATTTGCAGGTCATACTCATAGCGCGACAAGCCGCCAGAGGCCTCTTCCAGTGTTTGAAGGCTGCAGGCATACTGACAAGCCACTGTCATGCTGCCAGGCTCAGCCATTCGGACCAAAAGCCCGGGGCATCGACAATTTTGGTACGTCCGCACCAACAAGGATCGGCCGAGTTCAAAAAAAGGGGTGGACTAAGTGCACATGAGTTCGACAAAGGCTTTCATTTTCTTGGTTTGGGACAGTCGGTTCTAATGGTGGATCTAAGAATATACCTACTCCATCCAACTTAACTTAGTAGAATTCCCACATTTTCAACATATTCATGGAATGATTCGGAATGATCACAATGAATGAGACCCCCACTCTTCAAAGTATCATTTTCTGATTTCAACATATTTCAACAATCCATTTTTTTGGTTTTTCCAAGGCATGAAATAGACATTCTCTCGATTTCGCGAACATCTCGCAGGCCATCGTGGCTGCCCGCTCTACTGCCCTTCGGCGCCTGTTGGAAAGTCTGGTCAAGGAGGGGCGGGCCCTGAACGGTCCCTTGACTGCATTCTATCCGTTGGCGAGAACTGCCGAAATCTGTGGGTTTGGGTGGTCAAGTTTGGCATTTCTTATACCCATTGTCAATTGTGGATATTGTGGGTGAAGAGTAGTTTTTTTTTGGTCACTGGATCGGTTTCAATTCGCGGAGGAATTTGGTCGCCGCTTACATCCTGTTTTAAACTCCTCCGAGGAGTGAATTTGGCCACGATTTTTCACAAAGCAGCAAAAGTGCAGGAAGAGGCCAGAGGGACGTCTGCTGGAGTTTGGTGGTTCTGTCAGAGTGCGTGTTACCTGGATTGACGTTTGATGCTGAGGTCTACTCTCCATCCATCTTGGCTTTTCTGACCAATGCCTTGAGTGACCCAGGCCTGCGCTTGGATGCTCGCCAATTGGCCAGTTGTTTATATGGTTTGCAGGGCTTAAGCACCAGCGAAGCAGATCCGGAGGTCCTTCGTTTGGTGGATGTTCTGGCAACGATCACCGAAAGCTTCAGAACTTCCAAGAGCTTCACGGCTCAAGCGGTGAGTAATATGCTGTATGGCCTTCAAAATCTCTCCAGCGACTTTGGTGAAGTCCGTCGTCTGCTGCGGTCCCTGGCATCGTTGCTGCAGGATTTCCCCGCGCAGCAGCGGCTGTCGGCTCAGGGAGTTGGAGCGCTGTACGGCCTGCAGGGCATGGGCAGCGACGCTGTGGAGCTACGGCAGTTGCTGCGGGTGTTGAAACCGCTGCTGGAGGCGGCCACAAATTTGGATGGACAGGCCATAGGCAATGCCCTCTATGGGCTCCAGAGCATGAAGAGCGATGCCCTGGAAGTCCGGGAATTGCTGGAAGCCTTGGCTCGGAAGGTGACGGCTTTTCATGGGAAGCTCACTGAGCAGGACACTCCATTTCCAGCCGTTTTGTTGCATCGCTTTCTCATTCTTTCTCTTTTTCTTGGATTGAACATGAATTCAGTAGTGAAACAGCTGATTCATGCTGTTTCTTTCCACATTTTCGACACCCCCTACTGTACTGCACACTTTCTGTATCTTCCAGGAAGCCAGCAACGCGCTCTACGGCCTGCAATTCATGGACCCCCAGTTGGATTCAGTGAAGGACATCTTGGCCGTTCTCTCCAGCCAGGTTGGTAGCAGCCCAACAGCCACCTCGCTAAAGCGTGGCAGCCGACTCAGCCGACATCCGGTGAATCCGTTGGAAGGATCCTGGACCATACCTCGCATCGGCGCTGGGTGGTTAGGAGATGCCTTCAGAGATGCCAATTCTGACGGTGACAGTGATGAACATAGCAATACCCGTCCTGTCGCGGGCTATGCCGTCGACATTGGCTGCGACATGGGTGGCTTCGCCCGCGCGCTCGCTCGTGCGCGGCCGAATCTGCGAGTGGTTGGCTTGGAAGTGCGGCCGCATGTGGTGGCCTTTGCCAATGCTCGAGCACAAGAAGAGGGACTTCCAAATGTCGTTTTTCTGCAGGCTGGGGAAAGATACGGGAAGAACGACATTGTGGAATACTGTAAAAAACAATGCAAATGAAGGACCTGGTGTTGCATCAAAAAAAATCCTGATATGGATTATATGATTATGGGTTTCCTTGATGGGTGGGCCCCCCCATCTTGAGAGTTACACACACGATTTTGCGTTCAGGGAAATGCCAATGTGGACCTGGAAGCGCTTCTTCAAGGCATTCCAAAGATGGAGGCTCGCATGAGTTGGGCCAATCCAAGCTCTGGAACTTTTCAAATTCACTGTGCATCCTTGAAATTCCGGAGCTTGGCAGTTTGACGACAATCAAAAGGTAGTGGGTCTTCATGGGTCTTCCTCAGCCCTTAAAGTGGAAGTAAAGGTCAGTGATTGCATACTTGTTCTACTCTTGGCTAAACCCAACACCAGTCATCCCTTCTCATCTTCAGTTGCTCGGTGGATGGTCGATGGTCAGAGACATAAATAATGACCATCAGCTTCCTGGGTCCACCGGTCCACTGCTATGGCAAAATCTTGATTCATAGCCAGTTGAAAACCCACCTAGCATCAGCATAACTAGCATAACTTTATTCTCCAATTCCATCAGGATATCTTTGTTCCCATGAAAACGGCCTTTTGAAGATCTCATTTTCAGACAAACCCCAAACATGCCAAAACATAAATTGCTTCTATATCTATGGACAGAATATCCCATTCAATCCCCATGACCCCCCCATTTTGAAGCCATCAATATCCCCAGTAATAGTCCAATATTTTTCATCAATATTTTCCATCAATATCCCCAGTAGTATCCAGTAGTGACATGATAGACAAATGATAAATATCGTTTTTCATCAATATTTTTCCATCAATCTTCCCAGCAATATGATAGATAAATAATGATAACATCTGGTTGGTGGTTTGGAACCTGAATTTTATTTTCCCATATTTTGGGAATGTCATCATCCCAACTGACGAGTTTTCCATCATTTTTCTGAGGGGTAGGTCAACATAGGTCAACCACCAACCAGACATCCGCACCATCCGCAAGGTGCATCTGGTGACGATCAACTTTCCGGACCCTCACCTGGCGCAGCCTTCGCACCGCCCGCGACGGCTGCTGAACGGCCGCCTGGTGCGCTTGCTGGCGGAGACCTTGGGCGATGGATGCGAGGTGGGCGACGGTTGTGCGGGGAATGCCATTTCCATGGGGAAAAACTGGAGATATTTCTGAAAAATCAAAGATGGGATGTAGATGGATGTAGTGTCCAAGAAATGGTGCTGTACCAGTTTTTTCTTCAGAGATTTGTCCGATCAAACATTGCCATGAGTTGGGGTATCTCCCAGGGTGAGACACCAATGGAGCTGCCAGTTTGGCCTTTTAGTGGAAACGAGCCAGGTCCGTTTTTGACGGGGATAGAGATGGGGACACCTGTTGGGCCGTTGGGTGGATATGACCCAACCTTTTACCACTCCGATGTCTTTGGCAGGTTCTTTTCCAATCCGATGTGGCTCTTCTCACGGCTGAGGCGGGTCGTGGTTGCTCATTTCAGTGGTCACAGGTCACAATTCCCAAGGATTGGAACGTTTGAGCAGAATCAACGTCCTCCATCTCTCCCCACAACCTATGGATTGGCTCATTCGGTTCCTTGATACATTGGTAGAGGCAGAAGCAGCTTTCTGCCACGGCGGTTGCTTCAAGGTGCTGCCATGGGTAGACCGACAGGAGTGGATCTGGTGATGTTCCACGGCGTTTTATGGAGCTGGACGAGTTTTTGTTTGTACTTACTATATACCAAGCGGAATACCTATGAACACTTTGATTTTCAACCCCAAACTTATGAGACTCACGAGCTCCATAGGATCTATAGGTACTCTAGATCCCTGTGTTGTGGCCATACCCCACCCGTTGCACATCACTTCCACCGCAGGACTTTCCAGAGACCGAGCGGCAGATCGTGGTACAACAGCTTGGCCTTCCAATTTTCAAGGCTGGAAACAGCTGTCGATGAATCAATGAATCAAAGATGTCAGTGATTGATAGCTCTTTGAGAGATCGCAGTTGTTGGATATGAATGGATATACCCTCTGGTCAACTAACATAACTATGGAAAATCAACTATATAAATTGCCATTATTTTTGTTGTCAAGAAGCAGTCAAAACTAGCAATGATCTTGTCTTGCGCCAGGCCAAACTGGTGCGAAGTGGTGTTGCTGTCCCAGCCACACTTCAAAAGGAAGTGGATGAGCTGCTCAGCAAGATGCGATCAGGATAGTTCGCTGATCGAAAGCTGCACCTTGGTCAGGAAGTCTTCGGAAGCTGGCAAAACTTTCAGCTCTGGCAGTTGAAGATATCCAATCTTGATGGAACAGTCAGATGAACGAAGAAGATATCCAACAGCTGTTCAACAGTCAGATCTTCGGGTGTGAAACTTCTCCAAGACACTTGGATTTGTATGGGCTGGGGATCCGTGGTCACCAAGATGCCTCGAGGAAGGGATGCCAACTTCGACGCCAGCTTGTCATGTGAATCAAAGTGGACTTCACAAGCTTGAAGCTGTTTTTGAAGGCCGTGAGATAGTGTTCAGCTCGCTCTGTGAAGCCATGCAGGGTCACACTATCATGCTGTTGGCTGCAGCCTTGCTAGGAGCATTTGTTTGGCTAAGTGCCCTTCATCCAGACTTCTGGCACCACCAAGGTCAGCAAACATGTCCAGATGACGGAAACTCAGGATAAGGTTGTAAGAAGTTGTAAGGTCATTTGTTCATTCGGCTGCGGAGTCTTAGCCGGTCTCGTGGTGCTTTGGCAGGTGCATCCCCAGCCTTGCCTCATCTTGCCTCAAAGAAATCAGTTCACTTCTGGCATGGAGGAAGTGAAGAAACTTGATTTTGGGTGCCAGTCGTCGCCTTTCGCCCCGGGCAACACTGCCGGCGACGTTTTTGTGGGACCCCGAGGAGATGGTGCAGAACGACAAGGAGATGGACTCCACGCTGAAAGCACTGGGTGCCCAGGGTGCCCAGGGTGCACAGCCAGAACCCAATCGATCTTCACCGGAGCTCCCGATGGAACTCGGGGCCTGACAAATGGCTTGTGCTGTCCATGTCTGTGAAGAGCCAACATCCAGGTTCTCATCAACAGATTCAACAGTTCCGAACGTGAAGTATGTGAGATGAAAAGAATCAGATGATTCAAACATATTCAAACGATGATCTCCGTTGCGTGAAGCACTGAAATCAGCACTGTAAAACGATACGTGACATGAAGCACTGTGCCTCCAAAAGTTCAACGTTTGCAGCCGGAAAAAGGAGGTTGCAGCTCAGCACCAATGGTTCAGAGCTCCTGCACAAGGATGATTCTATGATCAACAATATAGCTTGGCAACATAGCACAAACTGATGGATCCATTTGGTATTTCCATCGTGATTCTATGATTAATCTATGATATTCTATTATTCTTGGACTGCTTAGTGTTCTTACATTTCAGCTGGGATGGAATTTCTGGACATGCTAGGTTTAAGCTTTGCCCAAAGTCCATAACATCCGGAATGTAGCATTTGCGGCTTGATATTCATCAGCTTGCCAGCAAGACACTCCTGCCAGCAGAAAATGGAGAGAGGCTTTCAGTCATTTCAACACAGCTGCACCTGATCAGAATGCTCCAGACATTTGCATGGCATGGTGAATACAGCAGCAAGTAACCCCTTCATTTTGTTCTGAAAGGATCTGCAATGACAGAGATGAGTCATGACTCATGACATATTGAGTGTTCCGTGCGTTGCTGCCCGCCACATGTGGCCTGCGTGCCGTCCGTGAACATGCTGGGCGAAAGAAGACCGGAGGACTGGCGCGTGCGATTCTGGGGGCTGTTGGGGATCCCAACAAGAGACTTTTTGTGACAGGACCTCCTTGTTATAGTCTTTACATTCATTGCTTGGGCCAAGGGGATAGCTGGGATGGCCCAAGTTATGTCTAAAGGGCCTTGTGCAGAAGTCATGCCGCTGGGTCAAGGCGGAGATTTACAGAAGAGAGTTGAACCTCTCGGCCAGTTGCTTAATATTGCTGCTGGAAGTGTTGTCAATTCAAACTTCACAACACTTGATTCATCTTGATTCACTTGCGCAAGCTGTGCGTTGTCCAAACCGGCCAAGATCCAGCGGGTGGAGTTGCGGATGTACCGGCGAACGCGGACCTCCTCAGGCCTCGGAATGTGAATTGTTCTGACACCAGACACCCATGAAAAAATAATAGGAGAGGTACTAGATTCACTTGATAGAACCGGATAGAAAGGCAATACAGAGAAGAACAGTGTCTTGGGTCTGCGATTACTGTCTTGTGTTCTCTTCTGTCGGCATCCCTTGATGTTTATTGTGTCCTGCGCAGAAATACACACGCGTCCACCTCATTTTGTCTACTTGATTCGATGTCAATGGGAAGGAGTCGGGGTCTCAGGCGATCTCAGGCTGTGAATTTCACAGTTTCACACCAGGTCACACCACTGCATAGAGAGTGACAGGTCCAAGAATCCATAGCTGCCATATAGCTGCCATAGCCCTCCGGAAACTCGGAAGTCTTCACGTGGGACTCTTTGGATGCCAAGGATCCCTTACCTCGAGATCCGTCAAGGCGTCCAAGGCTGCGAAGTAATGGCAGTGACTTTTACTTCATCTTAATCTAAATGTGAATGTGTTTCAGCAGGTTCGGCAAGCAAACAGCTGCGGCCTGTGGCTCAAGAACATCAAGTCTGTACATAGTGCTTTTCAAATCAGATATTGGTTGAAGACTCGCGGAGCTGCTTGAGCTGGCATTTTGGATGGCGAGAGAGGATGAGATTTTGGAAAGCTTGAAAACTGCCAGCCAAAGGCTTCAGCCACAAGAGGCAGCTGACTTTTGGCAGAAGCTGGAAGCAGTTGGAGAAATGGACCGATCTGCTCTGCTGCAATTTCTGAATGATGGTGTCCTTGGAGGACAATGTGTCCTTGGAGCCGCACTTGTGATTAGTTGCTACGCTGATGGTCCTCCTAGTCCCAGAAGTGTCACACAGATGCAGATCTGCGAAAGCGAAGCTGCACTTGTTGCCCAAGCTTTTCTTGACGCCACGGGAAAGCCGCCTATCACCAAGTCTCAGCCAACTCGGGACGAGTTCCTTACCCTGATCGAGAAATGGATTGAGGAAGTGAAAGAGGCCAAGAAGCATGGGTTCAAGGATTTCCTTTTTTACTACGCTGGCACTGGTTGTGAGTTGAAAGACAATGCATTCCAGTTCATACCAGCTGGCTCCAAGCGTGTGGATGACTACCTTTTTTTGGCAAGCATCATAGCCAAAATTGAAGAGGCAGAAATCAGTGGCTGCAATGTGATCTTTGGAATTGACGCTTGTCGCAACAGCCCAAGAAATGTTGCCAGTGTGCACGTTGTCGAACCCCCCCACAACAACGTGTATGCCAGGCTCTTTTCAACTCCGTCTGGGAACACTGCAGAACATTCTGGCTGGTTGAGCCCCTTTGCGGAGCAAATGGCAGAGTCCATTCCCCGCATGACCGGTAGCAGCCAGATTGACTCCATCCTCAAGGAGGCCTTGATGGTGTGGAAATACATTCAGTTTGGTAAACCCCGTCATTTTCTGTTCCATTTTTGAGTAGCTCCCCTGTGAATTTGGCCATTGGCGACACTCACTTGCGAAGTGGTTGTGAAATTTATCAGAGGAAAGGACTATGATGCCTGTGCTATAAATGCCTTTTCATTTCTGCACATGTTTTAGACAGGGTCCCTGCAAGTCGTAATTTCCCAGTGGTTATCCGTATCCCGTGGTTGTGATTCAGCCCATCTTCAGTGAGGAAACATATTTTTGGTGTCTCGTTTCATGGCGGCCAGAGTATCGTGTAGTCCAGTGCGGTACACTCCAGGGCAGTGTATACGGTTGACACATGTTTACAATTTGTTTGTTCCCATGGCCATATTCGTTAAACCCTACAGACTCGTGTTGCTTGACATTGCAACGTCACAACATGTTTTCGAACGCATTTCGTGGGAGGTGATGCATGCAATCCGCGAGAGCGTGGATCAGGAAGAACCTGTGCTTCAAGGTATAGACCGTTCGTCTTCAAACAACTCCAGTGTCAGGAACTCTTCTGGCTCTGGTCCTTCGCTACTTTCCAGGTTGAAAAAGTGGGGCTATAGCATTTTTTCGATGAACTTAAGTGCAACACTTCGTGATTCCGAGGTGGAAGACATCCGGATATCGCACAGGAGGAGGGTTAATCGTCACACTGCACCAACAGAGCACCCGCGGTTTGTTATCATCGGCAATACAGAGTCAGCAAGTGCTGCAATTTCAGACTTCAAGACGCGTGGTATGGGGCCGCATTACCTCATCTTGAAGGATGGCAGTCGCCGCCAGCTGGTGAAAGAAAAATACATGGCCTGGTGCTACAATTTTGCCTTCTGGGAGTCAAAGGATGTTGGGGCACCGGACGATGTCCCAAACACATACCCTGGGGTAGGCAAGATCAACGAATTGAAGACCTATGCTGTATCTATTGTCTTGGAAGGTGATGGCAGCGAGCCGTATGATGACAAGCAATATGCTACTCTTGTTTCTCTTCTCACAGATATTAAGGAGAGGTGGGCAGAACGTGGTGGACTCCCAGCATGGAATGTCCTAAGTGCAGGTGAGGTGGAACAACCACCACCTGCCTGTCCATCACCTGGAGAAAGCTTTGATTGGAGTCGGAAAGGGTTGGTGGATGGTGGCTTCACTCTGGAGGTCAAAGGGTGTGAGATGACCCATCTACCTGAAGGCTTAGGCTTCAAAGATGCTTTGCAATCCCGCTTGAGAGAATGGGGTTACGAATTTGGTGATGGCAACGACAACACGGGCCTAGAGAACCGACTGCGCGCCTTTCGACATCGCTATGTAAGGGGGCAGTCGAGTGGTCCTTTTGAATTCTCTGAAGAAGATTTTCATGTCGTCACTGAACTTTTGAGACTCAGGTCTGCCGGTCTTCCTCCAACCGAAGTTCAGACATAGATTCCTTAAACTGCAGCTGATTGGGGAGATCTCCAGGCTGCCGCAGTGGTGGAAAAGGGGCAGCATATGGGACGATGGGACGATGGGACCCCACGATCAGCAGGCAACGGTGATTCCCTGTGCTTCCATCGTTTTCGCTGTTCCAGCACTGGTGCAGGTCGGCAAGTCCAAGGCTGGGGCAGCTTGGTGCTGAAAATTCCATGAAAATCCCCAGGTGAAGATGGCGAAGTGGATCTTTCCAGAGTGAATATATGAAGTTTGTGAATGCTGTTGGTTGACTGTGACATGGAAGGCAGTCACAGCATGTCACAGCGGTCTTTTG
>Ga0126342_10004719_pt1 | contig 23428 bp, 21 predicted proteins | sample Cyp1metagenome_FD_92528 | JGI IMG/M metagenome (GOLD analysis project Ga0126342, IMG submission 92528) | Coral microbial communities from Lord Howe Island, Old Settlement Bay, Australia - Cyphastrea 1 metagenome | ecosystem: Host-associated > Invertebrates > Cnidaria > Coral ...
ATGGGTATTTTAGTACACAATAATCTGGGTTGATACCTCTAAGATTTAGAATACCGGGTATTAGTTAATTGGTAATTCACATACTTTCAGCTAGCAACTGGGGACCAGTTAAATATATTATGTCCTATTTCAGGGATCGGATAAATCGGGTTTATTTCCCCCAAATCAATTCATTGGTGCCCTGGGGTGACAAGGGCTCGCAAGCCCACACGCACAATGCTGCCTGGCTGCCTGCAGTTGCCCCAGCTTGGCTGGGGGCCTCAGAGTGGATCAGGGGACAAGATGACCTGATGGAATAAAAGATGAGAAAATACCAATGGATCAAGTTTCATCACATTGTGATGATTTTGCCAACACCCTATTTTTGAAACAACCATGGAATTGGCAACTATGACACCAAATTGGTAATAACATGTAATAACATTTATGTAATTAATTAATGTTGATTAATTTACTAATAATACTAAAGTTGTCATAGTTGCCATTTCCATAGGTTGTTTCATTGGACCCCAAAGCGATTTTTGTCACGTAGGGCAACTTATCACCAGGCTCCAACGCATGCTAGTGTACTTGGCAAATCTGCCACGAGCCATTGAATTGCCTAGTTGTTGGCATTTGGCTGCCATCCCATGCACAAATTGAGCTGCTGCACCAGCCTTGCACTAACTGGCAAAGCCCACGCATTTCCCAAAGCCAACCCCAGTTCCCTTTTGGAAAGGTCACCAGGGTCAATACGGGAAGGGTTCCATCCCATGATACGACACTTCTCCTGAGGGGATAGATGCAAGCAAAAACAAAATCAAATTGGAGGTGTGTTGGCAAAAACAGAATCAAATTGGAGGTGACTGACAAACACATTTTTTTCGGGTCCTCTAAATTCATGAACCTCTTGTGGCTTGTTACCCAGAACGCAGCATCGGCTCCACCACGGGCACGGGTTAAGCATGGGCTCCTGGGAAAGCAGAGCTAAATGGTTTTAACATTATTTATTATAAGTTTCTGGCAATTTTGACCATTGACTTATCAGTAGGCATCCAAGTTGCATTTCATAAGCTGGGGCACCAGAGAATTTCTTGCTCGCCGCACAGTCAATCACCCTGAAGGCTGAACGTTTGGGACTATGGGATACAAGTTTTGACCCAAAGTAAAATGACATCCAAATAACAATTTGATTATTATTAATATAGATTTAAAGCCAAGGGGCCAACAGTCATCAGGAGATCCCCCCGTCTTGGCCAACTTCTTTAAGCCAGCCCGGAGACGTTTTCTTCCAGACGGGGAGGTAGGAAAGTCATAGTCCCTGTTCTTCCTAGAATGCCGGCAACCCCAATTGATCAAGTTGATTCTATAAGTCGGCAATCATAGTTCCAAGTATTTTGAACATATTCAATTAATGCTAAGCCTAGCAGCTTGCCAAGAAAACTGCTCAGCTTGATCTTCTTAAGTCCAGTTAATGGCTTTGGCCAACTGAACCGTCCTTGGATTTACCCATGTGGCTGGGAAGATAAAATATGGTAACCATTGGGACAATGAGACTGTTCTGGGTGGCCAAGGTGCTCACTGCCATGTTCTCATTCACACCAACGATCCAAAGGCGCTGCCTGCGCTGTGGTACACCACCGTAGGTATATGCATCCAACACCTGCATGGCAGAAGAATGTGGGGTGGAAAAAGTAAATAACCTGAGGAAATTGCTAATTCCAATTTTTGGCATGCACTGAATCCCAAACCAGTTAGGCCGGCCTTCCAATACACTTTGTAGTGTCCCTTGGATCGAAGCCTAGGTAGGACCCAACAAGAAAAGAGTAGAAAACAATTTCTGGCTGACTGGATGGCCAAATAGTGTTTTCTATTGTCGAACAAGTTTGTCCAAGAGACCTTCGGAGCAGTTTGTTGAGGAAATGCTTGTTCTTCTTGTTGGACAGGGCTGCAACGTTCTCAAGTATAAATGTGTCAGGAAGCCAACACTTGATTCGCTTGACAACCTCAGCTACTGGGTTGCCCTGATGATGTCATGCTATATTCAAATGGGACCGACTTGGCACTAAGTCAGTGATGGTTGTATCTTCAACTGCTGGTTTTTGAGCTAGAAACTCGTTCAAACACCCGGGCACGCGGGTCCTTTGACCCCTTCTTCTCTCCTATGCAGCTATACGGTTGGCAGGGTGTGCCGGCAGCATAGATGTCAATCAGATGGCGGATACCTCAGTGCGGTGTCCATGGAGTATGATCTATATTATATGCAATGGGGTTAAACTATGGACAATAAATAAATGGACAATAATATAATAAATGGATTATTGAATGTAAAATATTGAGGTTGCCAGGAAATAATTTGGAATAATCATCTTACTAAATGGTTTAACGGCATTGGTCTGGGGGATGAATGAATTCTAAGATACCCTGGTTCTTCATTGCATCATCTGAAAGTAGTTCTGGACGATACCTTTTCCGCAGTCGTGCACGTAGCTTGGGGTTGCATTCGCTCAAGTAGTAGACATGAGATTTGATCTTCGCCAACCTGAGTTAAGATGTCATATGTTGGGCCCCTAAGTTTAAGACTTAACTAACATGCTGCAATTTCATTGTCACCAAAGCTAAATGAATCAAGCAACTTGCAACTTTCATGAAGAGGACCCAGGCCGGCACAATCTTCGGCCAAAACTAGGTTCCTTTTTCTAACCATTTTTACGGTTAAACCTAGAGTTGGGCCAAAATCCTGTGTTCTGGATGCAATGTGATTATGATAGAAAATAAAATATGTGTGCAGTCACTGAGTCAGCGTATGATTGGTTCAGCCATTTGCCCAGAATACAACATGTAATTGGCACTGCATGCAGAGCCCGCATCAATAATTTCGTCCACTGCTTGTCAAGCAGAGTCCTGTTGCGTGTTCCCTTTGCCAAAATTGTCAGCCTTTCCACTTGTCATCTCACGTGAGCGCGTTCAACTTGCTCAGAACATCTCGAGCTTTCTTGGAACCAGCCTCACCACAAAATAGGCGCTTAATTTATTGTTGTATGTTTGAAAATGTTAAATCCAAATTTAGAATTAGGTAGGAGCAGTGACAAACATAAAATAACCCTGCCTTTGGTCGGCCCTTCGCCTTCGCGGACGACTTTCCCTTTGCTTTCGCCTTCGCTTTTCCTTTTGCTTTCGGTTTTGCCTTCGCCTTGGTCTCTGCACCACTCTTGCGCTTAGTTCCCTTTTTCTGCGGTGTCTCATCGTCCTCATCCTCGTCCTCGCATTCCTTTTCATCCTGGTCATCGTCATCATCCTCGTCCTGCTCATCATCTTCTGGTTCCTCTTCGTCCTCATCCTCCTGCCCATCATCGTGGTCTTCGTCGTCGTCTTCGTCCTCTTCTTCATCCGGGTCATTATCATCTCCTTCATCTTCCTCATCCTCCTCTTGTCCTTCATTGTCATCGTCGTCATCATTCTTTTTCTTTTTCTGTCGCGCTTTCTCTTTTGGAGCCTGCACATTCAACAAACAAATGTTTGCTTATTTTATTTTACAAAAATGCATTCTGAAAAAAGGTTTGACATTTGTTTACACTGGCCACTGAATCGCCTTTTTGCCAGACACCAAAACTGCCAGAGAAGGCTCATACAACGGACTTCCCGAAGTCTGCATGGATGTAAAGACCAAGCTTTCAAGACGCTTCATGAGGAAGTTGGCCTAGGCTTTCATCTGCATCGCCGCAGGTTAAAAAAAAAAAACACACTAGCTAGGCTACTTTCAAGTAGTTTCCTGTGACTTTTTTCAACCCAGGGACATGGTCCTCCGTGAACACCACGCCGATGTATGGCGTTCGCTTGCAAATTGCAGTGAAAGCAGCCTTGCCATCACCTAAGTGAAAAACTAATGATGACAATAACCTGAAGGATGAAATTCATTGATGCGGGCAACCCTATCTAAGATCAAATAATAGTGGGAATTGGAAATTTTGATGGTCGTCATTATTAAGATTATTATATTATATTTTATTTTAATTTAATTATTTAATAATATTAATAATACCATCAAAATTTCAATTCCCACTTAAATAATAAGATATAATTAGTCAGTGGGTCAGTGGTACTCAACCCATTGACTGCATGATCATCCCGTTTTTCCCTCCAAGATACAGCAAGATAAGTCCAACATGTAGCCGATGTTGAACTCCTCGAAGATTTCGGCCACCTAAATTTGGGGATGGCGGTATGTGCGGGTGGCCTGTTGTATTATTGTACTCACTACTTTACCAGGGTCCCCTTAGATAGCCAGGGTACTACCTCGGAGGGCATTGCGTGATATGCAACGGGCTCTTCGTCAGAATCACGTCTTCTGCCTTGGCGGAACAAACCAACCCGTTGGACCGCCGAGATGGCCCTATTGTGTGTGGCATCGCGGTGCTGGTGAAAACAACAACAACAAAATCGTCTACCAAGTTGAGATCTACGGGATGGAGAAACCCTTGGACACGAGGTGTGCGGATGTGAACAAGCCACAGGATTCTGTGAGATTCGATGATCTGCCTGCCTGAATTTGGTTGGTAGAATTTAACTTAAAAATTGTGTGACTTGGTGGTTTCATACCCGTCATACCCCGTCAAAGTTTTGATAATAAAACTGGCTAAATTTATTATGGGTTTTATTTTGGATCTTGGATTTCTGGACCCATCATGCTGAATCATAGAACTTTTTTAACCCAGCGAAACCCGAGTTCAAGTTCAAGGTGCCAGTCTTCTCAATATCCTGTCCATCAGCCTTTCCACCAACTCCCGGGCGATTCAACGGCCCGAACAAGGCCTTCTTCTGCTGCAGCTGCAAGCGCCACGTTTCATTGTCATCCTTAGTGGGTGCAATGCTTGGAGACTCAGAGCGTGGGGCACCAATTCAAAGTGTGGCTTGGGTGAAACTCATGGGGTTGTTGGCAAAAAATAACCAAGAAATAATATGCTATTATTGGACTTGAATAGCCAGGGTTCATCCCATTTTGGGGCAGTGATTGGACCCAGAGCATCACCACGGTTGGTACCAGGAAAGTGCACTCTTGAGTGAAAGCTGAAAGTTGTGTCCTCTCCTAGGACTCCATGCAAGCGTTCCACTTGGCTAATCTGGGATCCCCGATCCCTGAATTTTCTTTCCCTTATGCTCTTTTCGGACCAAAACAAATGCTTCTGGAACCGGAATTTCTGCAAAGCCCCTGCTGACAAAGCAGGCTTGACGGCCGATGCTAGTCCGGTCACTAGTCCTTAGATCCAACCAAATGAAAAAGATGCATATAAATATGAATGGGGAGAACAAAACAATCAATCGGTTTCAACCATTGGAAAAACAAAAAATTGCATAAATCATTATCCAGTAACCATCCCTTCCGCCATCCAAGAAAAGGAAAACGGTTCCAGGGGTCAAAGTATTGTTTTCTGCATCATACTTCAAGCCAACAGCTGATGAAAACAATTTGTTGTGACGACCCTCACGCAACGGCGGGAGCCGTAACGTGGGCTGGGTAGCCGCTTCTCCAGCTTGTTTGCTGTCCTCAGAACGCATGTGGGTGGTGTCCCAAAGCATGAAAATGGAACCATGGTAAGAAAAGAAACAAGGGTGAGCAAGATCAATAAAGCAAGGATTGATTGACAAGTGTATGTTTTATAGGTTACTGTAGATACTTGTCTCATGATCAGATTGAAAAGAAGGAAATCTAATAGTTTATTTATAATTAATTAACATTAAATTATATGTGCATCCTTCCAATTTTGGGTCAGCCAAGCTTCAAAGTATATGGCCACCGACTTGGTGATCTCACGCCTCAGGCTCCGAGTGACCAAGGCCCAAAGCGGGGGAACTCAGCACCAGGGAATTGAGTAACTACTTCATAACATGTCCCAGAACATGTACCACGAAAATAGGTACAGCTGAGATTCGACATCGGGTCAACACTTCCATTCCACTGGGGGAACTGTGTAGCTTCCAAGGCTTTGGTCATGTTGGAAGCGCTATCCTGAACAATGGATGGCTACAGAATCTCATCATGGGACCTGAATAATTGAAGTGTTTTTTTACGTGCAATCATGGACTTAACACAAGCCCTGTTCCTCTTCCACCACCAATTTGACGTGGGTGCGGACTGTTTGACATGCCTTCCTTTTGAACCTTTGCGATGATGACAGGGCAATCAAAATTCTTGAATCACAAAATCAGCATCACCAGACTAGTCACATCAAACATGTATTGAATGGACAAAATCAAATCTCAGTCCAGAACGCATCAACTTTCTTGAGGGTTTCTTCCTCTAGCTTCGGAGCCTTTTGAACAACATCCTTCCCTCCTTTTTTGTTCTTGCTGGCAACTACGACAGGAATCACCTAGAGCATGGTGCAAACCAAAAAGGGCCCTGGAGGTTGGAATCGTGTCATCATAACCCTATAACCTGAAGCTATCATCAGCTGTTATTTGGGAACCCACTAAAAAGAGGAAGAGGGTTTGAAAATTGTTCTAAATTTATTGAGTTCAAATTTAAAGCATAAACACGGCCTGGAGATGGGACGTACCATCATCCTCACCGGTATCCTCTGGCTGGTCACTTGCTTGCACCAAGGCAAGATCTTCGTCCTCGTCCTGACAGACGGGCTGCCAAGGACCATGGTGAAGATGAAAGGGGGTAATGGGGTATCTCATTGATGTCGCATATATATATATATAATAATAAATTATATATTAATTATAAATATAATAAATATGTAATATGTAGGACACTTTGGCAAACTTTGCGGTTACTAATTATCAATTAATGGCATTGTTTGTCCCTGCCTCAGTTGGCTTCAACGCTTTCGCTTCCTTCTTATGTTGCCTAGGTTGAATGGGTGGTAGTCCAACACATAAGAAATGATTTGGCCATGGGACATGCATTAAAAGCTCACAACAAACGGGTTTATGGTTTCATTGTGGGGCTATGGGCTGTGGGTCATAGAAACTAACAAAACTCTTGTGGATGAATGACACCAAAACATTTTTTCAGCCTGGGAGCTCGGTCACCGCATCCAGTCTGGCCATAATCTCTGAGTTCTCCGCGTAATCAGCAACCTTGGCTGTGGCACCAGTGGGCGGCCTAAATGTGGGGATAGTAATATGTTTGACTTAGTTACAAGACAATACCATGATAATAAAGTCTTATTTGCAAATGGGAAGCCGATTTTCGGTGTCTAACAAGGTTGCGAAAGGTCTGCAGGAACACGTCGGAGAAAAAGGCGTCCTATAGTGGGGGTAGAATGATTGGCTAGCCAATCACCCCAGATGTCAACCAGGATGAATGTACCATGTTGATACCCAGCCTCGATAAATGACCAAAACATCTCAGCAGACTTTGGCCAACCTTCCAAAAATAACCAAACTTCTTTGTCAAATTCAAGTATGAGTAAATTGTGTGAATTCCCACCTCCTCGCCATGTCAGATCAGTACTCACACCTTTTGCCCCACAGTGCCTGGGGTGGCAGCCGGATTTGTAGTAAGTTTAAAATTGAAACGGCCCATTGTTTGGAATCTTTTAATTTGTTTCCTGAATTTTCCTGAGGTCAAAACTCACGAAACACATTGTGCAAGGCAGCCACATCTTTCATCTTCGTGACAATGTCGGTATCCCAAGTCGAGAAGGTCCTTAAATAATAGTTCCATGATTTTTGAGAACAAAACCTTTGAAATACAATGTCTAAGGATTTCAGTTTTGAGATGAGGAACGGGACAACTTTGTTGAATAACATCTCCTTGAACTCCAATTCCGCAATCCATACATCCACCATTCCCTTCCCATTCATAGCGTTTTGAAGCCCACGCCAAGTCATCATATCATTCGAGATGTAGTCATGCTTGAAGCCGTCGTACCTTAGACGAACGGATTGTGTGGGAAACTTTCGAACTCCGGGTTGGCAACTTCATTTTGTGGACCCAAACCTAAACTAACAGAAAATTGAAGTTAAGCTTAGCTTAGCAACATGGCACAAAACACCCACTCAATGTGCTTGGGGTGCTTTGCCTTTTGAACTAGAGCCTGGAGCTTACTCCAGCTGTTGAAGGGATTGTTTTCTGAATGCTCTTCATCTGCTGCCAGCAGCAGGGAAAGTAGCACGGGCTGACTAAACACTCGTTTGGAGAGTGTTATGGCTGTGTCAACGAAGCCATCCACTACCTTGGCAGGAGGATGGCAGTTGGTCCTCAACATGAAACGCAAGGGGCCTCAACATGGACACTGGGTTATGAGTTGCTGGGTTACCAGATTTTGGGTTTCAACAATCCCTTAATAATAGTCAGGTAAATGGTGTAGATTGATTGCATGATGATGGCCTCAAATGCCCGTAGCAATTCCCCCGTGTTGGTTTCAAAATATCTCCGACAAGGGGCTTTGTCATCGTCTGTCGCTGGGCGGTAGTGTTCACTGAACTTCTGGCAGAATGCTTCAACGCCTTGGCAGTAATAAAGATTGTTTGGGCTGCTAAACCTCTTGGAGCTTTGAAACCAACCAAGGAAGTGGATTTCTTTGCCAAAATGGTGTAAAGTTTAAAGTTCAATTCTAAGTTAGAAGGTCAAATGATCCTTCATCTTTATGGTTAAATCCTGCCAAATTCAACCTTTAAGCCAAGGGACTGAGGGGTCCGCTCACTTTCTCCATTCTGGCTTTGCAGTTCAGAACTGAAAACATTCGCTGTAGACAAGTATGCGTCATCGTCTCCTGGTTTCAGAGGAAATCAGCAGGTCTTAATTAAGTCATATACTCAAGAAAAGTCAACTAGCAAATGCCCATGATTATTTAAGACTTGATTCCAAGGGATTACAACCTATGGCTATGGTCCTTGTCGCTCTTCATTGTCTGCCGGTAGTTTGTCGACAAGAAGTACAGTTCGTCATCGCTGTTCGCCACCACATACTCAACATTCACCTGGGTTAATATGGTTGAAATCATTTGGACAAAACTGGTTGTCATTGAAGTCTTATAAGGCTGTTTAACCCAATGATCTTAAAACAAAGTGACACTGAGTAGATGTCGTCTCCATTGGCTCATTTTCTCTTCATCGTCACAGTCGCGATATGCAGACCTTAAATATGGGCTCTGAAGCAGGTGGTTTGATCATGTTTTATCACATCAAAAATTGTAACATTTCCATTCAAGTCAAACGCTTCTTTATCAAAGGCACAGCAAGAAAGCGATCAAGTTTTCCATGGGGGAAACTGGCTTCGCTCTAGACTTGTCACACTGCTGTTGAACCCAATCCCCTGGCACAGCCAAGACCAAGTCATTGTGAAATCTACTTAGCTGTGTGTAAAATTTCTCTCCGATCTCGTTGATAGACTTCTGGCGAAGCGGGACCTGAGGCAGTCAGGTTGATTTGTTCCTTCTACTAGTTTTTCTGTGTGTTGTTTCTTGGGGAAGTTGACAGTTTGATACATTGTGATTGATTTACCCCAAGGGCCGAGCACTTGGGTCTGCGTTGAACAGCATGTCGCACTTGAAAAGCGACTGGCTGCACTTGTAGGCAGTAGCTCCATCGTCTTTCCCAGAAAACAGGGTATCTTTGCACTTGGAAGCATCAAAGACAGCCTCAGGGATACTTGACACCCCAAGAGTATATAACTATTTTTTAAAACTCATTGGTTGGCCCCCTGAAAATTTTTATGTTTTAAAAGGAAAACAATAATATCACAACCAGAATAATGGATCAACCAAGTTGATGTTAAGCCTGATGCAAGATTAACATATGGAGTGCCCCAAGCTCACTTTTTTTAGTTAAAAAAGAAGGGTTTGGGGCACTAAGTTATGGCACCCATTATTCTGAGACATTTATCCATCATATATAACTATTTTGAATGTTGGACCACCTAGTTAGTGGGACCACCTGCAGTAAAACAATCAAAATATGTAGTCCAATTGTGCACCACGGAACCTGTGAGCCACCCTCGCCCAATCCAAGGCCAGCTTCCTGCTCGATGCCTGGGAAGACCTCAAGGATTCTCTCAATTGCATTTTGGGCCGCACTCATCAGCTCGATGTTGTAGCTGGCACCTGAAAAGGGGAACTACCTAATTAATAATGGCTAGTCTGGGAACCGATCAATGCTATGGTGGTCCAGTGCGCATCCCAAGTTATGATATGGTTTTCAATTGTGGGTGCCAAAGTTTATTTTCCAATGATGATGTGTTTCAAAAATGTCATATGACACCAATTCAGAGTTTATCCCTTGGATAACTACTTAATGGATTCATGCAATGGGTGTGCCTGTTAGGGCTGCAGCTTCGGCATTTTCAGCATCCAGCAAAGGGGTGGCTGAGTCGGCTTTTCTTTTCCCACTTACTCGTCGGGGCTGCTGGGCTTTGGCTGACTTCTTCGGCGACATTGCTGGGGGCTTTGAAGTCTACCCCCCCTTTTTGAAACACCAATGAAAATTGAATTGAATTGAAGGTTATTATTCAATCAATATTTCACAGGTCTCAAAATTCCCCAAGTCATTCATTCCCCAGGGCTATGCAACTGAACAAAGCTGTGAGCACAAGCACAGGTGAATGTTGGCCTCAAGTTCGGCTGGGATAGTTTCAAGACATTGCCCCATAATACAGAGGGTAGTAGAGGCTGGCAAATGTCATAATCGCCTGATATCATTAAATTAAATTAGCTTAAAACACCCAAAATTCAAAAATTCCAAAAATTAGATTGAGCTGCATTTAAGGTAATCACCGCCAACAGTCAATAGCGCTACCGAGCGTTGCCAGCCTACCCATGACTTTCTTAAATGCAGGTTCCAAAAATTCCAACACGCTTAAAAAGGTCCAAAATCCATGCCCCATACTACGGTGAGGATAGGCTGGCAACAGTCAATAGCGCTACCGACCGTTGGAAGGATAGGGACAATTTGTCCCTATCCTTCCAACACTCACTATCTTAAACGCAGCTCAATCTTAATTTTTGGAATTTTTGAATTTTGGATGTTTTAAGCTTTGCCAGCCTCCCAGTTTTGTCATGTCCATCAAATGGAATAGCATGGAAAACCATGGTAAAACCAAGAATGGTAAGACTCTAAGACGATTTCCTCAAGAGTTTGGTATCCTGACAGGACTGGTGAATTCAAAACGGGGGGGTTATCATCCCTGCTTAGCGAAAGGATGGGGATCACCAAGAACATCATTCATCAATGTCAATGTTCAACAATAATATAATCAAGTGTCAGAGCTTTGAAACCAAGCAGTGGGCTTTGATTGTGGCACCCCGCTCAAAAACCTGATTGAATTTGGGAATATGGTCTTGGAGCCGCTGGTTCTGATCAATGTGTTGGACACACACAAAAATACCCCAAGAATATAAACCCAGTCTAGCACCTGGCTGAACAGTGGTCATTTCAGGAACCTACCATAATATAAATCCTAACTATTTTAAGGATAGGTACAGTACCCGTTTTAGTGTTTTGAAATTACTATTGAATTAAGTTTTGGAATATGTCCTTGGATCCCTTGTTGATCTGATAGAACGTGTTGAAAACTAACCAAAGTACCCTAAGAAAGCTTTGCAGGATATCCCCATACAAGACCAGAATATAACATAGCATTCGGGATTTGAATTGGTTAAACATCCCCGGCTGGCCCACACCATTTTTTCATCTTGATTTCCCTTCAAGATCCCCAAATCCTCACCATTGGACGGTTTTCATCCACATTTAGAAACAACTTGATGGCATCGTTGGCCGTGACCTTGAGCAAGATCGGCTTCAAGTCCTTACTTTTATGTGGTGGCTGGTCCAGACGGGAGATGCTGGGGCTTCCAGATGAAAGTTTCCGAAATGACATCGCAAGAGCTTACCGTGAAAGGGCCTTCGGAGTGCCACCCCGACAAGCTGACAAGGTTCCGGCAAGGTTCTGGCATTTACCGATGCCCAAGACAGTCTGATGACTTTACTTGGCATGTCAACAAAAAGAGATTGTGGAGTACCTGCCCGAACTTGTAGACGCTGGCTCATAGAATTGGTTTTACTTTGAACCAAGTCCTGAAAAGCTAACGCACAATAACCCTCTATCAAAATAGAAATGTATTCCTATTTAAATGGGACATTTTGGTGTCCAGCAGACCGCAATAAAACCCAATGATCTTGATTAACTCGAGATGTTTGGATGCAAGCTGCATTGGATGCAAAGTTATTGGAGCCAAGAGCAGGTAAAGGAGTTCTTTGTATCCCCAGCAAAGGTAGCAGGAAAATGTTACAGGGACGTCACTCCGTAGACTTCCCAATTTAATTCGTTAACCTTCTACATTAAATTATTACATTTGGGGGAGCCCCAACAATTCAATAAATAGAATTTTGGGGAAAAGCTTCCCACCCAGATTGGCCAAGACTCTGGGTCTGAAGCCTGCTCGGGTCCAGTGACAAAGGCAACAGCTCGCTCACCAACGGTCGAAAATCTCACTGCCCGGTCCTCATCAAAATGTGGTGGGCAGAACAAGGGTTGTTGAATTGGCTGGTCCAGCACAGAACTAAAGGATGTAGACTCAGTAGATGTGTGATGTTTCAATTGAAGTTGTTGTTTTCAATGCTTCAGAGATTCAATGAAATTTTGTTTGTGATCAATAAGCACCCACTCCGGAGGGGCGCCCTGAAGGGCCACTGCTGCTCTGGGATGTTCTCTGCGAAAGCCATCACTAATCCACGCAATTCTCTTTTTGCTGGAAGCTTTCCTGAGTGCTCAATTAAATTAATATTCCTATAGATTTGGGCAGGCCAAGAGTAAGAGTATATACACATGCTAGATCATGCTAGCACTTGTGGGTTGCAGCCATGATACCGGTATGGGATGAGAAGACCCGATTTGCCAGCACTGAAGAAATACTTTGGCGATGCCACATACCTTTGTGCATAGCTGGGTTCATGTTCAAAATCATAATTGGCATTTACATTCCCAAGTAACGGTCTTTCATTGGCATTTACAATGAAAGTTACAGTTCATTTACTTGAAACATGTATGTACTTAGTCGTAGTTCATTAGCATTTCAAGTGCTTATGGGAGTTCCTAAAATGGGGTAAGTTAGGTTACTCGACTGGCCAAGATGCAATCCTTTCAGGAAGGCAGCAAACGCAGCGCTAGTTCGCAGTTTCAGGGGATTCTTCTGAGTGATGACCGTCAAATTGGTCCTCAGTGGTAATTCAGATAGTTTTTGACCCATGGGTACCAACTGAATCCACCTCATAAATTGGGATGAGGAACATGTTTGCCACCAATCTGGCCCCAGTCTTCTTGATAGCATCCCTCAAAGCATCCGACTGGGGATTGAGAACCTTCATCTCTTTGAACTCTGGAATCTTTTCTTTTGGGCCTCGGGGTAGTATGAAAACCCTGCAACATCAACCCCATTGTAGTATAGTATCTTACAAGGTGGTGCCCCCTAGTTATACATTGGTTTATAAACCCCATTAATCATATTATTAAATTATATCACCTATGACTGACTGTATGATTTTAAACCATAGTTATTGGAGTTATAAACCAACTTAGCTATCTAGGGGGCACCACCTTGTATCAAACCTCAAACCAACGGCCAAACTTGTCGCGCCTTCCACTGCCTCATCACCTTAGTCGCGGGATTCATGGATGGAAATATTGAACCTGGTCTAACTAGTGAAGTGGGCAGCTGTTGATTTTAATTGGGGGACGAGTTGCGTTTCTTGAGGTTCGAGAAGTAGAGTTTACGTCTCTTTTGCTCAGCCTCATCATAAATTTCTACATCCCTCTTCATTCTTTTGGCATTGCTGAAGACCAAGCCCTGCTTGAAGGCTTGAATGCCTGGGTCTGAAAAATCAAAAACGGAACACATCATCGGCTTATATTGGTTTGAAAATTGTCCAAATTTGGGAGTTAAACAATGAGGAAAATCATGCTAATTACTCGGTTCAAATGACGCCGGTTATGTTGTTTCTTCTTGGTGAATTCCACCTCCTTTTCGTGCGACTTGGACCACAACTTCTTAGCCATTCGGGAGATAGTCACCCTTTGTTTCGTACAGGGTTCCCTTTGTCCACCAACTGCCTTCCGAACAGCAGCTCGACGGTGCTCAAGCCAACTCCTGGCATTGGCCCACCGTCGCTTGCCGCCCAGGCCCTTCGAAGACGACTTCAAGTTGCGCTTCGTCAAACGCTTGGTCGACTCAGTGCAGGGATCAGGGACAGTGCCCCTGTGTGGCAGCAGGCATCAGATTTCAGTAACACAGTAGGGTATGAACCAAGGGGCCTCAAATAATTTCAATACTAAGTTGATAAGTTTTTCTACTGTCATGAACAAAATGGCAGGTTGTGAATAGTTTGGTTTGAAAATTAATTTGATGTAGTAAATTGAACTGTGAAAGAACGGTGTTGTTTGAACCACCCTCGTCATAATAGTCTGGAACTTTAAAATGACCATTTGTATCGTTGACCTTCAACGGAAGTGTCATTTGGGCATTCGGGTTTCAGCAAAAGATTTTTTAACCATGTTTGATTTGTTCCTGACAGCCACACAGATAGAAAAGATTGAACAATCAAAGTGATTTTTTGATGGCGCACTGCTATTCTATAATTAATGCTGTACTAAACACACACCATCCATGATGAGGGGATGATTGAATATACCGATTTTAGATCGTGGCGCTCATTCATGCACTGACCAGTCCATAATTCGTAGCTGAGATTCCTTTCGCTCAGGTCCATAGTGGTGTGCCTCCAAAACATGAAAAATGACATGACCCCCAAAATGAAGTTCGGCCAACTAGTTTAGACTGATGGTATTATTGCGTTTGCAGCAAGGGAACCCATTCCAGCTGAGCCATCCGAATGAGCCTCAGGTTTTAACCGGGGAGTGATAGGGCTTCAAACGATCTGACATTCAGATTTCATGGTTGTCAGAAAAGGATGATTTGGCCAGCCATCAGCTGAAATCAAACGAATTTCACCACTTAAATCCATTTCGATAACCCAATCCAATTCCAACCCAATCAAGTCGATCATTCAATTCAAACCCAATCCAATACAAGAAACTGGTCCATGTCGTCGTTGGGATAGTGGGTGAACCGAAGTTCGTCATTGGCAAGTGACATTGTGATTTCTCTCCGCCCCTTGACCCAACCACCACGAGCAAAGGTGCGTTCAACACCAGAAGAGGAGAACCCCCATGAGAGGCACCGGGTCACAATATGCCGGAGTAGCTGGCAATCCCTTTGCTTCTCCTCTTTTTTTACCTTTGGAATGACAATCAGGCACAAATGTCAAGATTGATGAAAGGTCTTATCTAAACAATTTCTCCACCATGGTTTCAGCACACACTATGTGATTTCAAATCAAGTGTAACGTTAGGTCATTTCATGTCAGGTGATTGTTGTTACTGAAAAGGACCTAAATTTTCAATTGCCAGTGAAGGCGATTTTCACTCAGGTTTTCTCTGTGGCCAGGGCACTGCTTTCGCCCAAGCTTCCAATGGGGTTATCCCCTCCCGCTTCTGCAAGGCGACAGCCAGTGGTCGGACACGGCCCACCTCCAACATCAAAGTTTCCTGGCAGCAGCCACTGGCTGTTGGGATGTTTTATGGGCCATGCCAATCAAACATTTGGCCTGGAACTGTATCATTACTAGGTTATTGGGGCTATCAATATATAAAGATAAGTTAAATGGATATTTTCAATGGGATATAATAATGGGATATTATTATATATATATATTATAATAATAATATATTTACTATATTATAATAATATATTATAATAATATAATATATTAATTAATTTATATTATATATTATTATTATTATAATATTATAATTTGCATATTCTATATAGAGTATTCAAAATCATTCCAAGTGTCTTCATGGAAATTGAACGCTGCCGCCAGTCGCGATATGACAACATCTTTGAATGACGCTGTATCCAAAAAAGTTGCCAAAGTGCGCAGAAGCTCAAACTGGGGTACTTCAGCCTGGATGCTGCTTTGAACCAACTTAGCCCAGTTTGTCATCCTCAGTGGCTATGTCAGCTAAGAAAGTATGTCAGGATAAATATGTCAGATGACGCATGGTGGGATCACTACGAAGTAAACGGTCAGGATAATATCAGACGACTCATGGTGGGGATCGCTATGAAGTAAACTGTTTTTTCATGGGTTTCACCACTGAACCCCAGGGAAGTGAAGGCAGCAACACAGCAGAAATTACAATCCCAGCAACCGTCCGGAGACTTTGTCTAGAAGGCCTTCGGAAACCTTGCCCCCGCCAAGTGTTTTGGTGTAGATACCCCCACCAGGCAGCTTCAAGCGTAGGATCAAGGGACCCTTTTCCAACCTTTTCCTTGGATGGGATAGGCAACAGGCTGGATAATAAACGGTTCAACTGTTCAACCATTATTTGTCCCACAGTGTCCCCTCCAAATGCTTTGCATGGGCCTGTGGTAAATTCCTTTTTTTTTAAACAAAATTGAAAAGCCTGGGCTCAACATCATGGACGCGTAGCACCCATGGGTTTTCCAACAACCGCCGTCTTTGAACAGGTAGTCGATGGTGTCACTGAACCTTAGGAACATATGGTACGGCATGTGCAGGAAGGGGCCCTTAGAAAGCCTTAGTAGATTTTTGTTATTTGGGCCAACAACAAAGTTGATTAAAATCCGGTCAGTTGTTCCAAGTAGTTTAGAGACAAATTCGCTTGGACCCCCCTTTTTGTATTCAACTCTGGGATTGTCGCGTCTTGGGTTTGGGATAGGGTAGATAGCAAAATAGCAAGCAAGAAACTGGGTCAAAGAGTTTTGGAGCTGAACAATATCAAATCCTTCCTGGTCGGCAACCCTCACCAAAGCCAGATGTTCATCCAGTCCGTCCGCCATGGCCGACAAAGTCCTCAGTAGCTCAAAAGATGTCATCCCCATTTTTTAAATCTTCCTTTATTTTTACGACTTGCATCATGGTCGTCATCATTGTTTTTTGAAAACAAAGCTGAGGGTCAGCATAGCTTCCACTGAGACGGTTTCCAGTAACTTTTGAACGCTTCGTCCCTCTGCCTCAAAAACCACCAGGGCAATTTTTGACAGGAGTGTTTGTATCAATGCAAAATCAACCCCTAACGAATCCAAGTTGCTTTTTGAGCTCTTTCCAGGGCTATCTCTTCCTGGAGTACATCAACACACAAAAATCTTGGGTGTAAGAAATTAGAACCAAACTTCCATGCGAGAATTTTTTTAATAAGATAATACTCACCACTCACCACACCACCAAGGCACACAAACAGCCATCACCTCATAGAAGTGCAGAACCAACTTGGAGAGTGGCGTACGTAAAGATTCGAATCTCAGGGCTGGGTGGATGGAGGATCAGATGTATTCAAGTTAGGTTCCAAGGCTCTACAATCTGTGTTCTGTGTTAAATTAATCATTGAAAAACATACAGTGGATGTAAAGCCCAATGTCCTTTCAAAAACAATCACACATTGGCAGCAAACCTATAAAGATATCTTTGAAATGCGCAGGGGATCACATAGCCCAATGTCCTTTGAACCGATTACTTTGGCAAAACAAAACTTGTATCAATTCGCCCCGCCTATGCTTTGCTGCAGACATAGATTTGCAGGTCCAACCTTTACCAGATTTCACTTTGTCGCTGAACCGAGCCTGCATGAACGGGTAGAAGGCGGTAACAGCACTGGTAACAGTTTGATTGAGAGCTTTAACCTGAACCAAGAAAAACTTGAGAATTTTAAAACATGTTTCTTTTTTCTCCAGCGCCAATGATGTCCACCCCGAATCAGGCAAAACACTGCAGGCCGAAATGCCTCTATAGTGTCAAATGCTACAAATTACAAATTTTATTTGAACGTGTTGTTCAATCAGTTCAGTCAAACTCCCTGGCATTCATGCGACGCAAAGAATCCTGGGTAGTTCCTGAGGGAAAGAAACTGGCACCATGTCGTTGAAACAAACGTTTGGGAGGTGTTGGCGGCACGGGGTCACCAAGCTTCAAAGTATCTTCGTCATCCACAAGGATAACCTCATCGTCATTGTCAAAACCCAAACTCGGTCCAGCATAGTTGCGTGGTGGGGAAATGATGAAATCATAGCCAATGTGGTCAAAAACCTTGTCGTCAAAACGTTGGCTCTCACTCTCGGGGATGTACTCGGGGAATGACAAACCAGAGGATTTGGAAGGTGTCCCTAGCAAATACTCACGAATCGATGACCCCGTAGTTTGTCCCATCTCAGGGTGGTCTTCAAGGGAGTTGTCCAACATTGTCTCAATGTCATCGTCATGGGTCTCATTGTTCTCCGATTCCTGGTTGTTGTGACCTGGAACCCTTGTGAATGTCTTGTCATTCTTGTCAAATTTGCCCTTCACCTTGAGCTGTGTCAGCAAAGACACCCCACCATTCTGAGACCTTGGTTTTTAGATGTTCAGTCAAGAAATACAGTAGACTGATTTTCGGATATTCCAAAAAAAAACAGGGAAGTAAATCAAACAACAAATGGTAAGTCAAGGTGCATTTTGGAAAGCATTGTAATGAGCAACAAACCGACCCAAACCGAACCCCGTGTCTTGATCCAAAATGTCGTGCTGCTGAGCAACTTGGTTATAGATGTAAATTAAAAACACTGACAAAAATTGTTCTTTGACAATGTAGCAGCCGCTCTTCCCAATCAACAAACCCATGCCTTGAAGAGATGCGAATGTTCGATCAGCTGGGCAGGACTGCTCTTGGAGTTGACAAAGACATGCAGCCTTAGCCGCTTCATCTGGGGAAGCAACTTTGGGTTACCCTGGGGAAACCATTGTTGTCATCATTAAAGCATCAATATCATCAGCATCAATATCATCAGCATTGCGATAATAATCAACATCATTGTATTAGCAACATCTACTAGCACCTTGTAAATGAACATCATGATTTGAATTCAACCACCTCAAAAAAAACACCATCATTAGTTATCATCATCATCATCATCATCAAGATAGACACCAACAACCAGCAACATATAAGAACTCACCACCACCACGATAACGCCAACAGCACCATAATCATCATCATCATCATCACCACTGTCACCATTGTGTTCAGCTCAAAACATTTCAAACCTTACAATTAATAAAAACTTAGCAGTAACAATAACCAGTATCCATCACCACCACCTTGATTTGTCAACTCATTCCCGAATGAACCCCCAGGTCTTGCTGCTTGGAAACAGCTCTTTCATGTAGTCATCTGCCATGGTTGGTCTTTGTCCCAACCTGGCCCAACCGATGAAAGGAACACAAGACAGATTATTCCCCACAAAAATACAAACACAAAAACACATTCCCACCACCACTGGACAGAACGATTTAGTATTTTGTATAAACGAAAGCACCACCAACAACCCCAACATAGCCTCCTGCACGCATGTGCCAAGTCTTGGATGCGAAGTCTGATTGATTTGAAGTACGTGTCATCGTCCAAGTTTCCAGCAAGGGCAGCCTCGGATGGGGCTTGCAGATAAAATTATTACTAACTAAAGACCCTATACCCTCTTGGTACTAAATCCCTATTGGTTTTTACCTGACTTTCTATTCCAGAAACTTGTCTTTCTTTGATTGGTTTTTAACCAAGAATCTAAAGCAACTTGTTCGTCCGCTGCTGCGTCTGCAGCCAATGCTTCTGTTCTTTCTTGGAAAATGGCCTCCATCTTAGAGTACCGAGTCCTTAAAAGAATCATGTATGACATTGAATGCCTCAATGCATAACATAAAACCAGGCCCAAAATATTGAGAGCCCAATACTGGGTCCCCATGTTGAAACTGCCAGTGTTAATCTAGTAGACAAGGGTCCGTTCCTTCTTGGACAGGGGCATGGGTATAGAAGGTGAGCAAAATTCTTGAATTATGCGGATTGTCGCCTGTTTAATTTTCAGCGCATGCGACTGGTGTAAAGAAGCCAGCGAGTACACACCGACTATGCCATAATTGGCCACCAAGTCTTCCCCACAAGATGCGAATCTGACACAAAGCCATCCTTGGCTTCCATCTTGTACCAGGGACAACGATTCTGCTTCTGACCTGAGTCGGGCAAACAGATTGGAATATAACCAGGGACTGACCAGGATTACATTGTGTAATTAATGTTGACAACAGGTCATAAACAAAAACAATGTCAGATGTCGAATTTCTTTCTCACATACCATAAACGCTTGCTACTAAGTACTAACTTTGCTGCTAAGTAGCAACTTTGCGATGTTGAGTTTTCTCGCCGCTTCACCAAGACAGGCCTTCAATTTTCTTAGTTTCGTTCTTCCCTTAGATGTACTTTCAACGGTGTAACTGAACTACCTGCCTAACACTGTCTCGCTTTAAGTTGATTTGCAACTTGATAATATGGCTGCCGAAGTTCCCACTCCCCTTCCTCTTCTGAATGGTTTGCCTTACCTGTTCGCTGCACCACTGCTCGAAAGATGTTTCCGCCAGGTACCTGAGGGATTCCCAACTAAGAACAGTACAAAACAACTCAACACAATTCAAAGACAAACACGGAGACGACAACACATTACAATGCAAGAAACTTTTTTGCCCTTGAAAAGTACACTAAGAACCGAACCTTTTTGCCCTTGACTAGGCATGTACCAGATCCAGACAACTTTGCCACTGCCAGCTGATGCAACTGTGTATCGGCATGCTGTACCAGGGATTGGTATCTCACAAAAGCCTCAGTTAGGATTGTGACCCCTATATTCAATGCTAACATATGCTAGCACCAAATCACAAACAAACAGAAATGGATAAGAATGGTTTAATGAACTAAACAGCTGAGAAACTTTTTTGCAAGCTTTGAACTTGCTCCAGCTTGAAGCCTTTACCCCAGCTTTAGAGCATGTGCTGCAGCCAAGGCCGGTTTGTGTGACTTGTACCCACGGATGGTCAACACGCCAAGCATCAATATGTTTGCACAGGTGTGCATTCCACGCCTGAGCACCCCAGGGTAGCTATATAAAATTGTGCTAAATAAAAATATAGGCTGGGGGATAAACTGAACTGAACTTGGGATGAACCCACTGTCAATCCCTGCCAAGATTCTGTCCACTGTTTGCTGCATAGAGGCGGCATGGGGCATGAAGGAAATTGACAAGTAGATTGGAACATACGTTGAACGACGATTCAATGGTTTTAAGATTTTTCATCATCAGTTTAACCATACGTTGAATGATTCAAGTCTTAACAGGTATTGGATTAAATTATGTTGGACTAAGTAAGTGAAATCAACTTATATTTATTATTCGTCATCACAATTTTTTTGGAGTTTAACCGTGCAAAGGTGCCGCATTGAGCACTAAAATGCAGCAGCAAAGGTTGGACTGCTGCATAATAATCATATGATCACTCCTCAAAAGCCAGGTGCCCCAAAATGGCGTGAGGCAGAGATTAATTTAGTAAGTCCACTGAAAACAAGGAGCCCTCAAAATTGAGTGGTTTCCTTATTTTCTCTCCAAACCTAAAATTCATCCCAAGCAGAAAGCCAGTCTGGCCAATGCATCTTGAGGTTCCGGCGCTGCCGCAGCAGCCAGCGATGAACACGACCACGAAGACGGGGCGTGTGCACACCCACCACAACACACAGAGGCCAAAAAAAAGGCTGGGATCAGAAATCAAAATCTGGAAACTTGACTTTGGGGGTTTAGAACGAATCTTGGTCACTGATAATGTAATCGCACCAGAGATGATACGGTATCTATATTTAATAGCACATTCTTGGCTCCTTGGAGGATTTGACTATTTAGATTGAGGCAACAATTCCAAAAATAGCAGTTGACTATTTGACTATGTTAAACGCGGGCCAGATATGTATATATATATATATTTATATCTGGTTGGTGGTTTGGAACATGAATTTTATGACTTTCATATTTTTCAGAGGGGTTGAAACCACCAACCAGATATATACACATATGTATAATATATATATATAAAATAGGGTCAGGATGGGATATGATGGGAAGGGATCACCTGGAGGATCATTCCACGACTCGTAAGTGGTTAGCAACCATAGTCTGTGGGATGATTTTGGAGGGACGAAAACATCTGGTTTTCATTGATTTTCTATGTGGGTGTGTTTGGAAATGGGCATATAGGCCTGGGATAAACTAGTATGTAGATATAGATGATATGGGAATTCCATACTTTCCTTGGACATGATCTATAAATAGATGGTGGATGTTTCATATCTTGGTTTGCTGTAGTGAGAATGGGGAGATGAACGAAGATTCGTACCCGCTATTGTGATGTTCGCCAAAATACAAGGGTTTCGACCAACAACCGCATAGGATCGGGTGACGCTGAGAAAAGATTCCCCCAAGCTGTTGAGATCCAGTCCACGGACAGGAGATTGGCAACTAAACTCTATGTGGAAAGAACAAAACAGAGTGATATCTCCACATAGTGTAGTAGGGAGATGATAGAAACAACTATCTCCATGTTGTTTTCTCTACAAAAATCGTTTTCTCCACAAGATTTTTCTTCATTTGTTCTAGGGCAATATTCCCAGCGTTGGTCATATCTTGAGTTATCCTTGAAGCCACGATTCCAGTCACCAGGATCATCACAGCGTCAACTTCACTAGCCATTGGAACTGTGGATTGAGGTATAACCCAAATTAACTTCCCATCTCAAAAACGGATGTTTTATTGTTTTTTTCACTAGAGGTTATACTTATACAACCACATTTCAAGGCTGCTTTCATCCGAAAAGTGAAGGTTGATATGTTGGGTTTGGGATTGAAGACCCCAAACAAATATCTTTGGCCCCCGCTATTAACCATCAAGTGCGGCATTAACTGGACATGGTGGTATAATACCATTATCCGTCAACCATGATCAACCAATATTATTAACCAGCAACCATTATCAACTATTATCAACCATTCATCAACCAATATCAACAATTATTAATTAACTTATTAACCATGCATCAACCATTAATAACCATTATGAACCATTCATAATCATTATGAAAACTAGAAAACCATTATAAAATTGTCCATTACATCTATTAACTAGAAGTAATTTTTTCACCATCATTCACCAAAACTAATACGGATTGTGTCAATTCACCATATTCGGATTATGTCACTAATATTACTTATAGTTAATAATATTACTTATAGTTAATAGTTAATAGTAAATATCCTGATGAAAATATTACTTATAGTTTTCATAGATGTTAATAGTACTAATTAATACACCAGAAACCATCCTGAAAAAATGGAGTCGAGGCCCGAGGCAGCCCAAGTCCCTGGAGGAGGGGAGAATCCCAGGGGTTGATGATGGAGAATCATGGTTTAAATGGTTTAAATATGGTTTAAATGGTCAAATATGGGTTAAATATGGGTTAAACATGGGTTAAACATGGTTTAAATGGTTTAAATATGGTTTAAATGGTCAAATATGGGTTAAAT
>Ga0126342_10004720_pt1 | contig 23426 bp, 17 predicted proteins | sample Cyp1metagenome_FD_92528 | JGI IMG/M metagenome (GOLD analysis project Ga0126342, IMG submission 92528) | Coral microbial communities from Lord Howe Island, Old Settlement Bay, Australia - Cyphastrea 1 metagenome | ecosystem: Host-associated > Invertebrates > Cnidaria > Coral ...
GGTGAACATGCCCAAATGTGGCAAATACCATGCAAAATGACAAATTCAAGTTCCAAACCGTTGCAAACACTAGGCAAATGGTACCAGCCAAGAAATCCAAAAAAAAATCCCAAACCTGCTCAATTTTTCAATCCCAAAACTATTTCACACCCATTCTAAAGGCAACATTCCCATATGCAGAAGATCTTCGCATACCAAATCTTCATCGTATTCCGGACCTGTGTAAGAATATGGGCCTAATATGGGTAAGAAATTGTTAGAATCTCTAACGTAGTAATTCTAACAATCCGGGTAAGATATTGGGTAAGCGTTGGAATCTCTAATCATATTAGGCCCGGTAATACTATTAGGCGAATCTCTAATTGTTACAGTTATGGCCATTTATATCCATTTATTAGTTATAACTGGTTATAAGTGGGATTATACATGTTATAAATGGGATTATAAGTACTTATAACTGGTAAAGGGCCATAACTGTAGAATCCCGGGTAAGCCCGTAGTATGAGCGTCTCCCGCGTCGCGGAACGCGTCGCGGGTTCCGCGTCAGCTGAGGGCCTTCCGTCCTCCGTGCCGCAGCTCGCCCACGGCTTCACGACGGATCTCTATGAAGGACGAGCATCGTCAAAAGGGTGCGGTTGATGGGGGTTGATGGGGGCTTTAATGCTGATTAATGATGGTTGATTATCAATGATGATGATGTTCAACATGATTTTCATCATGATTAATAGGGATATTAATCATCATTATTCATGTATGTATATATATATGTATGTATATATATATATAGATGTGTGTGTATATATGTGGGTGTGTATACATATACATATATATAGTTGATAATGTTTAATCGTGATTAGTAGGGATTAATAGTGATAGAGAGTGATTAATACTGATTAATGCTGTTAATGTAAATGGAGGACATCTTCCACAATAGGACTTTCATAGTGATCTATAGTCATTAATGATTCATAGGTGATTCCAGACGCAGCCAGATTGGGGTTGGCCTTGCTGATGTGTTGTGTTCATGTCACCGGCTGTCGCCAATGACAATGACTCAAGTTTTTGACTTGATGGATTCATTATTGTTATTGTGTTGGTGGATTTCATTCATGTTTTTCAATGATTTTCATGGTTCATTTTAGGATGTTTGATTTTTGTTTGCAGAACCAATGTAACTTCTGGATTTTCCCTGTGATATTGTTTCCTGGGGCACTTGGATCTTCCCAAGGTTAACTAAGTCATAACTAGTCTTCAACTGGGGCATCCCACGGGCGTGACCATCATGGGGTTACAACCCAGTGGTCAAACCGCGGTTATTGGGAGGGGCTTGTTGCAGAACCTGAAAATCCACTTGCATTGGCATCAAAGCAAGACATGAAGTTGCCTCTCAGCCCAGCAGGAACAAGAAATTCAGCAGGGGTGCTTCTTTTCAATTTTTCAATGAAGCCCAAGTTTGCAGCTTCAAAAATGTTCCAATTCCAGTACAACCCTGGTGGAACAGGAAAAAAACTGTAATAGGTCCCATTGGTACCCCAGCACAGATGCGGCTGCAAGGGCCATCTGGTGGTATGCTGTGGAGTCCTGGAGGGAAAAAGGCGGGGGAAACAACAGCTCCAGAAAGGGGAAGCAAAAGAAACAATAACCAGAAGGAGAAGAGGATCCTACAGGGGAGGAAGCAAAAGAAACAAGAAGCGACAAGAGGAAAAGGGGACAGCAGTTTGAGTATGAAGCTGGCTATGGCCGCGAAGGAGCAAAAAGGAGATTGTTTTCTTGATACCCTCTGGTAAGCTAACATAGCTATGGAAAATCACATTTTTTAATGGGTAAAATCAACTAAATGACAATTTTCAATAGCTATTTTGACATAACCAGAGGGTACCCCACCAAAGAGCAGGCTGCAAGGGCCCGCATCAAGCTGAAGGGCTTGCTGGATGACTAGATTTCATCGTCCATCACGAAGCTGAGGAAGATGCGCCTAGAGCTTTTAAGGCAAAAAAAAAATGGCTAAAACGCGATAAGACACGATGATTTACACCAGGACAAATAGCTAAAAGATGAGGCGCTGGCCTGCTAGGGAAACATGTCCATGGCGAAGCTGGAAACAAAGGCTTGGGCTTTCTGCTGGAGGCACTGGAGCCACTGGGCCCTTTAGAATTGCCACGCCCCTTTTCTCTTGTCTACAACAATGTCCATTGGAGACCCATGCAGCAGCACCCAGCGGCACCAGCAACCCAGCTCCCAAACTGCAGACATGCAACTCTGCCTAGACTTGAAGTAAGAACCCCAATAGCTTTGCTATTTGGGGAATAAATGAAGTTTAGTGGTTAATGACCCTGGTGATCGTAAGTCCCGTAAGTCCCCGATGTGTGCGTTCTCCCATACATGAATCTAACTATACGGTCTGGGTAAATTCTAGCGACCTCACTGCGACCGAACCCTGAAAGGATGTAGACACATCCCTTACTTATGCCTAGAATCTAGTGAAATATGATAATTGACCCAGATGAATTATTTCCAATATACTAGATTATTTTGAATTACAATTGGTCAACTACATCGGGGTCAATTATGTATTACACTAGATTATTATTGTAATTATACAATGTGAGGCCCCCAAGATAGCTAAGTTGGTTTATAACTCCAATAACTATTGTTTATGGTACTTATAACGAACTAGTTACTGGGGCCGGGGCGAATCTAAACCAACATTCACATAACTGGGGGGCCCCACATTGTAACATTCCTTAAAAAAATACGTTGGACCAGGGAATGATGCTGCACCATCGTCAGGAAGTCTGCCGAGTGTGGAAGCCATCCTTCAGCGAGCTGAGGACGATCCGAGATGTCCTGCATTGATCACGATGGAAGAACCAACAAAGCAACATGGAAATATGATGGGAAAATGTAGGTCTGGTTGATGATTAATATCAATTAATGATTGGCTTAATCCCATATTAATATTGTCCCATAGTTATATGGAATTTACCAATGGAGATATTATATACTGTAATCGGGTTGGTGGTTTCATTTTTTTATGTTCCATAATATATGGGATAATCCTTCCCATTGACTAATATGTTTCAAGAAAGTTAAAACCACCAAGCAGGAAATATGATGGGAAAATGTAGGTTAATCATCAAAAGTACAAAAGACATGAATATAGCCAAGACATTCGGATGAAATTTAAATATAGTTATGGGATATGATATCACTGCTGAAGCAACACATTCATTTTTGTTCCAAACATGGGGGGTGATGTTTACCGAACCAGCTGGGAGACAAAATCTCAAGAAACTGGAGAAAACGAGCGACATCTATTGGGAAAATTGACTCAAATCAAACAACTACCATCTGGTTATGACTAACATAGCCATGGAAAATCCCCATTTTTAATAGGTAAACCATCTATTTCTATGGAAGCCATGGCTTCCATGGCAAACTGTTAGTCATAACCAGAGGGTATCATCAACTCATAAGCCATTTTCTGTAGGAAATCCATTCGCCATGTTTTCGTAGGCTGGGATTTTCCAGCCTTTAAAAGCATCAAAAAAACCCAAATGCTCCATGGTGCTGGAAATAATTACCAACATTTACCCGAACAAAATCACCCAGTTATGTGGGTAAATATACATAAATATACCAGCACCATGGAGCATATGGGAAAGTAGCCGGAAATTAACACCACCAATCTTCCAATCGCAGGCCGCCAGGCGCTTCTTGCGCACTTTGATGCGGCACCTGCCAGCAGATCAGGCGCGGTCTTTCCGCTAACGTAGATTTCCAGTGGCTTTGAAGATGGTGGAATGTGTGCTAAACCCATGGTAAACCCATGGTAAACCCATGGTAAACCCATACCACATCATACCACAAGGTGGTGCGCCCCCTTATGAGTTGGTTTAAAACTCATAGGAAGTATGGAAGTATAGATCTACCATAAAGATCCATAAGTCCAGTCCGCAAGTTCTCCACCAACTCGGCTATCGTTTGGCACCACCTTTCACCTATTTATGTTTTTTTTGAGATGATTCTTTGTTGGATTGGCCAACTTGATCGACTTAAATAACCAGCAACCAGCAACCAGCAATGAATGTTTAGCAACGAAAGTTGGGACTGGAGATTTTGTCACCAAGCAAAACATTGGTTTGTTGACCAAGAAAAAACACAAGAAACAAGGGATCGAGCCAACAAACATTTGGGTCGAGGCCCTGATCCCTATGATTTGGCTTAGCAATGGAGATCCAACTGGGGAGCTTCGTTCCAAAAAAATTGGACCGATTGTTCTACGGGACGTGGCTCGATTGTGGATGGCGTAGAAGGTTGGCAATGCCTTTCCCCCACACTTTCCCCATGAAACGAAGGGGTTTTGTATGGTTTTGTATTGGATCCAGGCATTTCTGGTGCCCATCAAAAGGCAGAGAGGATGGTTGCAATGCAAAAAAAAAAACATGAGACACATGACGCACGCAATTTCCCACCCATGAATTTAGATGAATTTCCCAACGTCTCCCTGATTTTAGACCACATCCCCAAAAACTGGCGGTATATCATTGTTTGAAGATGAACTATATGTTCTTAAGTTATTGTTAATAACTGGAGGTCAGTTGGATAGTTTATGATAGTTTAACAATGCCCCAAGTGCTTTTTTAGCCCAAACAAACTTCGCCCAGATTTCCTGCGGACCCACCGAAAAATCAAACATGTCGTGTTGCCCTACCAGGCCAAGGCGGTGCAACGGCGGCTCTTGGAATTTGCGACTTGGTTTTCCCCAAAAAAAAACGGGCCGGTAAATTGGTCGGTCAATGGGGACATGGTCTTCAACCAACAAGACTAGTTTTAAGATGTTTTAAGCATAAAAAACTGGGAGTTTCACCAACAACAATGGTGATTTCATAGAGATGTGATGAGGATTCATGTGGCTTAATCCCGTCCCTAATATCAGAGACTCCCTGCCCCAAATATTCGTGTAAATCCACTAAACCATGGTTGACGGTGAGTGCTTAACATTTGGGGGACAGGATTGCGGGAAGTCGCCAATGGGGGGAAGTGGCTGGGGTTGGAGAACTGTAGATTCGAATCTTCTGGGGTAACGTAAGAGTGATTTGAGAAGAGGTTCCTACTTCTTTACCATGGAAAATGACCATTAATAGTGGATTTTCCCATTAAAAATGGTGATTTTCAATAGCTATGTTAAATTACCAGAGGGTACATGTTGTTGTTCGGTGATTCAACCCAACTACTTGTATTGCGTTGATGAGCTGTGAACGTTGTAGACATTGCCAATTCTTATTACGACGTTATATCCCAATCTACAGGGGTTTTTGACACAATCCTAGAACTGGAGGATGGTTTATCCTAAAATTTCTCTATTGCGAGGTGCAACCCAAGGAGAAAAACCATAATCCTACAGCTTGGTTTCCCGTAGAATTTACATCAATTTACCATAGACCAACTCAATCTGGTTGGTGGTTTCAAAGATTTGCTATTTCCCAGAATAGATGGGATAATTCTTCCCATTGACTTACTCATATTTTTCAAGATGGTTACCCTCTGGTAAACTAACATAGCTATGGAAAATCACCATTTTCAATGGATAAGTCAGCTATAAATCACCATTTTCAATAGCTATGTTAAATTACCAGAGGGTAAAACCACCAACCAGCAATGCACATATTTTTTCCAACTGTTGAACGCTTCGGCACCAAGGTGGCCTTGAATAGCCGGGAACCCTTGGCCAACTGCATTGGGCCGCGTGGCAGGAATTTGGCCAAGGGTGGACGACTGGCCGGTGAAATAAATCTGAGGGGAAGGGCAGGAAGGTTGGCATCGAATGTGATGGCCTTTTAATAGGTGATGATAGAATTTCATTCCATGTGGATTTTCATTATCATGTAATGATGGAGTAAAATCATTTTCCTGGATTGGATTTTCACTGGTTCTCCAGCATTTCATGTGTTTCAAGATGAGTATTAAGAGCACATTTTCTCGCCCATGGTGTCAGGTAAATGGAAGTAACTGTGCTGCCTAGACGATCTGGGATTGTGGGGGAAGGAACTTTACAGCCTCAAATCAGGGTTTGCATGTATCTTGAAGTAGGCAAACCTAGCATTCTGGATGCATTTTAGCATCCCCCAAAAAAAGAGCGGGATGTGGATGCTATGACACACTTAAACAAACATAATTGAACTTGGGTACCATTTGGTAATTTCACAGTCATTTTTTCACTGAGGCCAAATAATTTCACAGTCATGGTTTCATTCAGGTAAATCATAGACTTTCACTTGCCATGGGTTTCATAGCAAAGTGCAACAGATTACTAGGGGATAAACAGGTGCCCAGTAAGTATTCAAATCCAAAACATCAAAATTCCAGTTTGTTGATTGTTGGTTATATGTTTTAGCATTTGCTACTGGTTCCCCCATCTTATGTTGTACCTTACCTACTACTCTATGTAATCCGTCCTGAGTCTTCCCATGATTTCCCATTTGAACGACCGGAGCATTCTTACGACCGTCCCCCGCCGGTAGGTTGTTGCCCGGCATCCTCCCGGACGCCTGTGTCCACAGCTGGACCTTCTGTCGCAAGACCATGCCGGCCGTCTCTCGGCGGCGGCTGATGCTGACTGGTTGGCTATGGTCATAAGATGTCACTTAGGGGGTATAACATGGTATAACATGATATAACTATAATAATCATATTGTAAATTATTGTTGTCAAAAAATGTGAGATCATGAGTTAAATGGAATTTAATGGGATATAGTTACAGTAGTTTGATTTTAGTTTTTCTTTAAATGGAAAATCACATATAAGAACCAGTCAACCAGCCAAAAAAAAGTTTTTGTGGACTATCAAAGATTGTAACCTGCAGTACGTTTAAAGGGATTAATGGTGATTCCCTTGGAGAGTAAAGAATGACTGTAATAACAGATCTGCTTATCCTCAATCATCTTCATTACCTTTACTGGGATTGAGAAGGATTAATGGCAATTGTAGTATCAGTTCTAATTACATTCAATGCCATTAATCCTTCTCAATTGCATTATGGCAATTGATGATACAATTGGATTAATTAGATTAGATTATGGCAATTGATGAATGATTGTTATAACATTCATTCTAATTAGGATCCCCATAGTAATTCCTTGGATTTTTTGCGGATCATAATGGAGATTGATAGGGATCAACGGAGATTCATAGGGATACTATTGGGATAATAATGGGATATTAGCGGATAATCAATGGATTTACCCTCTGGTAATCAAACATGGGCTAGCTTGGATATCCCTTTTCAATGATGAAATGAAGGTTTTAATGCGACATTCAACTTTCAATCAAGGATCATTTCCACACAACTAAGGGTTTTGTTTTTTTTGTTCAATAGCCCAACAACAAGTATCAACAAGTTCAGTTTGTTTCAAGCATTTTGTTTGGGTGCTAATCGTTTGAAATCCGCCGCAAGCTGGTCATGAATATGAGGAAAACTTCGAAACGCGGAGCCAAGATGGTCCAATGATTGAAAACTCCCAGGTCCACTGATTGGGTCGCATCGCTGTCTCCTGATTCAGGTTTGCAGATGTGCCTCAGGCGGGGGGTCGACTGGGTCATGATTGGGTGATGTTCAGGGCATGTCCAGATCCATGGCATCAGTCAAGGGATAGACGGATAGACGGATAGACGTCTACTGTAGCAGTTGGTGAAAAACATCTGGTGCAGCTCACGACAGCAAACATGGGCTCGAAAAAAATAACCCTTTGACCTAGCATATGAAACTATGATCAAATCATCATACGAAACCATCATTAAGCAATCATTAAGTTCCATTGAACCAAAATAATTATTCAGCCCATCGAAACTCAACAGCATTAAAACTTTTTAACCCCCCTGTTAAACCACCATGAAATCATATAAATCATATTTATACATATCTGGTTGGTTTGGAACGTGGCTTTTATTTTTCCATATGTTGGGAATGTCATCATCCCAACTGACTTTCACTCCATCATTTTTCAGAGGGGTAGGTATACCACCAACCAGATTATTAACCATCATTAACCATCATTAACCATATAATAACCATATAATAACCATATAATAACCATATAATAACCATATAATAACCATATAATAACCATATAATAACCATATTGACTATTGAACCAAAAAAATGAAACTTATTGAACCTCCATTTTTTCTAGGTGCCGATCCCGACTTGGCAAACTCGCCTGGCGCCCCTGGCGCTGAGACTTTGGCTCTTGAGGCGAAGCTGTTTCGGTCATGGGGAGACTGTGATGGCTTTGGGATCATGGGGGTATCATGGAAGATGATAGGAAGACCATAGGAAAACCATAGGAAAATGGGAAAATCGTAGGAAAACCATAGGAAAACCATAGGAAAACCATAGGAAAATGGAGGTTTACCGTTATAAGTACTTAGAAAACCCCATAGAAATAACATGTATATATAATCCCACAGAAATAACCAGTTATAACTTTCATAAATGGCCATAACTGTATCAATTGATTGGTTACCCTCTGGTAAACATACAAAAAGCTGATGGGAAAATGACCATTTATAGTTGATTTACCTATTAAAGATGTATGGATAATGGGAAAATATTGGGTTACCCTCTGGTAAACATAGAAAAAACTGATGGGAAAGATCCACCATATTATAGCTGGGAAAATCCACTATTTCGACTGGGCCATTTTCAATAGCTATGTTTGTTTACCAGAGGGTAAAGGGAAAATCTGTAGGAAACCATTGAAACATTGTTTGACCCATGAATTTAATTCGAGGCCTTTCCTGTAGAATTTCCCTTCAATCCAATGATTGTAGCAACATGATGAGTCTAAGAAGGTGAATTCTGATTCTTACCAGCACAGACTTGATTTTGACAATTTTTGACCACTACTTAAGTAGATGTTTCTTCGGTAAAGCTACATAAAATATCATAAAATATCATAAACTGTGATTCTTGAACAGCCAAACGGCTGATTTGGCGACACAACGATGTGGCGTTTGAAACGTGGGTTTCAATGGGATGTGCCGAGAAATTGGGTTTGGGGCGGATTCCAAGGTGGCCACCTTATGGCATTACAAAATTTGTCGAGGGTGCCAGTGCAGTTTAAAAATACATACAGTTATGGCCCTTTACCAGTTATAAGTACTTATAACCCCATTTATAACATGTATAATCCCACTGAAATAACCAGTTATAACGAATAAATGGCCATAACTGTAAAAACCTTGGGTACACCGAAGTGGTTTTTATAGGAAACATATGTTGAGCAGATGTCGGAAAGAACATTCTCGCACATGTGCATAATCCTCGATCTTAGAGGTGCATTGCACTGGTTCGAAGTATATAATATAACATGTTTAATGCCTATTTCACCTACGTGCAACTTCCCTGCGGCATTCCATTGAAATATCGGCATATGTTAGATACCCGATTTTGTTGATTCATTGTGCCCCATTTCTGTTGCCCATATTCGTCTGGGTGGGTCAGAACCCAAAAGGCACTAAAATTTGGTAGATGAATAATTACCCTGAAGCCAACTATATGTATATGCATGCAATATAATATGATTAAAATTCACACACACACATATATATATATATACATTATATATTTATTCTTGTCACATACTGTATGAATGTACATTATGTTTGTTTATGTGCCATATATATATATATACATACATATATATATATATACATACATATATATATATATATACATACATATATGCACTCATATATATATATATATGTGTGTTCTAGTAGCGTCTCAATTGACCACACTATGTTCGTATATTCATATTCAACGGGGTGGGCTGTTGATCCATCCATTTTGGCGCAGCTGGCGAAAATCGCATCAGGCTTTAGAGGCTTTAGTGGAATCCTGCCCCAAAGAAGAGGCGTGCCGAATCTTGGGAAAGTGGAGTTGAACGACCGAACCCTGTTCTCCCGAACCCTGGAATCCTGCTTAATAAGGGAAATCATCCCCAAATGGCCGCACAAATTCAGGTTAGTGATAGTGAAATATGATAATTTACCCAGACTTATGATTTTGTTTGTTTGCACATTTGCGTTTTTCGGGATTCATGTTGCATGCTGGTTTGCCAAGGTGTTTGCGACATCCGGAAGCCATCTTGGAGAGGTTAAAGGAATGACCCGCCTATGGCATTCGTACAGCTACAGGTTGTCCCCCAATCAACGTTGAAGTCCACGATGATCCCAAAATCTGGTGTCAGACTTTGGCGTTCAAAACTCCTGGAGATGGCAATGGAGAAAAGAGAGACACGATTTCCAACGACAAGTCCCTTCAAATTCCCCCATATTCCCTTATTTTATGCTAGGAAAATCTGCTACAAACTTCACTGTGTCTGTTTCCTGCAGATCTTTTCCCTTTAAGCCAATCGGAGGCGGTCTTTTTTGTGCCGGGTTAAGAGTTGACCCTAGCAAGCCCTTTTTATAGAAGGACCTAGACCCTCCAAGTACCTAGAAACAATCGGGTCATATAACTGGTAAGAAAATCATTTTGGGACTCTTACTTCCTTTCACCAATTTTTGACATATTGTTTTAATTCTTCTTTCACCCATTTTTGTGGATACTTGGATGGTCTAAATGGGTCTAAGGATGTATAAGTGCCCCTAACATGCCCCGCTAGACCTCCAAGTCCTTGCACATCCAAGTGCATCCTGAGAAGGTAGCCACTACCTAAGCCTCAAATAATGCCGCAACTTGGACCCTCTCAGTAGGTACTTAGGACCCACTTAAATATATGACATACTATATATAAGATACACACAAGACGAGGGAGATGGGGGAGAGATATATGTAGGTATAGATACACATAAATATACATATATGCATACATGTATATATATATAGTTCCTTCGTGGAATTGGTAGTTGATGATCAGATCGGTTTATGAAAAATCACTTGGTGCTGTGAGAGAACACCCCACATTGCAGGTGTCCATCTTGCTGGAGAGCCTTGAACGCAGAAAAATGTTCTTCCCCGGATGCTGGCTGACTTGTGGAACTGTATGGAACTGTTGGAACTTTTTGATTGGTTAGCTTGGATGGGTTTGACTAGTTTGACTTGGCAATTTTTCGGAACTTGTTGGAATTAAAATCATCTTGTAAAGGTTTCTTTTGAGCTTGTGTTGTGTTTTAAATGTGTTTGGGGGGTGGTTTGTTTTGGGACCGGTGCAAAGGAGTACTTTTGCAAAGTGAGTGGCCGTTGACGGACGGGGGGATGCCTCTGCACACGACTTTTGAGCCTCAGGGGTCGGGAGTTGAACGTGGCATACTATGATCATTGAGCAACATGATCATACGAATGTGGGTAAAACAATACCATAAACCACACATGACTGGGAATTGTTTATACCACCTATAAAAATGGTGATTTGGGGAATAGTTTTGTTTATTATTGTTTTACCCACATTATTTCAAGTGACCTTACTTAGAACATTCATGAGCATTGTCAAGCTATTTTACGAAAATTCCCCCTATTAAGGACCTCAACATATCCATGCCATCTGCCAAGGAACTTCCGAGACACCTTTGGAAGACTTCTGCGAGGTGGGTAAACGTTTTGAAAGGTAAACTTTGATCTTGAGGTTGCTCCGTAAATCATAGACGCACGGGGGTGAATTGGTCTTTCTGCTTGTGCCCAGCTTCCCCCAAAATTTCTTTGGGGTGTTGGAGCATCTCTGATTCAGCTCAATTTGATAAATCTAAATCGATTTCAATCGTCATTTTCCTGCGATATATCCCATTAGACCCCCATGATGTTTACACTGTTTTATAGATGATGTTCCTGTATCAAAGACCCGAAATGGCCTCAATTTGTGGTTAGTCAACCCTTACTTGAATCCCATATAATCCCACTGCATGTTTTTGTTGGCTTTTCTGAACATATATCCCACTATTACCTCGATATACCCCGATTCTATTTCCAATTTATAGATCTTAGTATATCTATATATACATGCCAAATATACCATTAAAAGTACTAAACCAACCACCAACAACCAAAAGTTCAATAACCACGCTTAATAGAAGATCCGCTTATGTATATCATATGTTTAATAAACCAAAACCCTGAAAACACGTATTTTTTTGAATGTATAACAAAGGTAACAATCATAAAATGATAAATATAATTAATATAACTACCATTAATATCATCCCCAACCATTCATAATATCCATTAATAATCCATTAATAATCCATTAAAGGTTGGGGATGATATTCCATTCCTAATCCATTAATAAAAAATCCCCAAGCAAAAGGAAGGGTAGTTTAATCCTGTAGTTTTTGTTACTGGAAAATCATCTTTGCCAAGCAGCAAAAGATGACGTTTTTTCTTGTGGACGATCAAAGATTGACGATGATATGGGTATGGATCAATACCTATTAATACCATTTTTAGGGGGACGAACATCCATTTACCAGCTATATATTTTGATGTTCACCAGGGGTACAAGGTTTTGACACACTGCCATATGATCATAATAATCCATTCATACTCCATTCACAATTAAAAAGGGACTAAATTTTAAATATAACCATCATAAAATGAATAGAACAAAAAAACAATCCATTCATAATCCAGTCATATTATCATCCCTTTTTATCATCATATCATGAATCATATGGATTGTTTACTATAATCTTATTTAAAACAATACCATCAATATAACTATGAGAAAAACCATCATATCATCCCTACGTTTTTTCCCCTTGGAAAACCCACAGTTATGGCCATTTATGAAAGTTATAACTGGTTATTTCAGTGCGATAAAAAACATGTTATTTCTATGGGGTTTTCTTAGTACTTATAACTGGTATTTCGGGCCATAACTGTAATAAACCATTCCTAGAATCACAATTTTTATGGCTGTTTTTGTTTATGAAAATTCCCAGCTGGTAGGTGTTTAAAATCTACAAACCCACCTTTCATTCCCACGTTACCGCCACCTTTCCCCAGGCGGTCACGCAGCGCTCAGCGAGAAGGAAGGCCTCGGCGCGGCGCTCTGCTGGGCCTCTGTCACGGCGGCGCTGCTGCGCCGGGACAACGCGCAGCAGCAGGCGCGGTGGTTAAGCCGCGGAACATGAGCGCCATTTTTCATGGTTTTTTTCGTGGGTTAAATGGAAAAGCCACATTAATTATGGTTAATAGTACAGTTATGGCCATTTACCAGTTATAACTGGTTATAAATGGGATTATACATTCTATAAATTGGGTTATAAGCACTTATAACTGATAAATGACCACAACTGTAATATATGGTTCATAGTAAATATATGGATATATTCTGGTGAAATGGATGGTTTAAAGTGGCTTACTCTCTGGTAAACATACAAAAAAAAACGATGGAAAATCAGCATTTTCTATGGGTAAACTCACTATTTCGACTGGGCCATTTTCTATGTCGCTATGTTGAATTACCAGAGGGTCATATCACCTATACATGGTCTATCTATATATAAATGGTGGAAATCAGCTATGTTTATTATGGAAAGTGGGACCCACATTGATAGATCAAAAAAAGATACGGGGCCCCCGTTCGGAACGTTGCCTTCAGTTGCTGAACATAAGTGCCTGAATTCTATGGTTTATGGTCATTTATTAGTTATAACTGGTTATAAGTGGGATTATACATGTTATAAATAGGGTTATAAGTACTTATAACTGGTAAAGGGCCATAACTGTATGGTTTATGGTAGATATTTCACGAACTAGTTCATGGGGCGAATCTAAACCAACATTCACATAACTGGGGGGCACCATCTTGTAGGTGAATCATCTAATTACAAATGATCCATGTTCATCCGTGTAACCTCATTGTTCATGGTGTTTGTCTCAGAAATCCACATGTTTGGTGGATTTAGGTTTTAAACCCTTTAGAAATCATCTAACGTGAGTAAACATTGTGATTTAATCAGCTACAATGGGGATGTAATATGGGATATGGTCATGAAATGCAATTAGTGTTAGTAAAGCAATAGTGTTTACATAGTGTTTACCATCCCCAAATTTGCAATTTGATGGGTGAGATTGAAACCATCTACATGGATGGTTTATGACATTGCTTTTACAAACGTTATAAATGGTCATTTTTTTCCACAGTTAAGGTAGCTTACTGGATGTTCAACTTCTTGGCTGATCAATGTCCATGTGTTCTGTTGGTTGAATCTTCCTTTTGCAACAAAAACGTCAGCATCTATCAGCTTCTTTGCATCTTCAACTCTTCAATCTACTGTCGATGGAAGAAATCCTGCACCACCTTGGATGGTTGAAACCCTATAAATAATGGTATAAGCCACCTATCAACTGGTGCAGGATTTCTTCCATCCACAGTATCTATCTATCTATCTATCTTATCTAATCAAATCAAATATTATATTTTCTTATCTTATCCTATCCTATCCTTCTATCTATCTATCGATCTATCTATCTATATTATATTATTATTTTATCTTATCTTATCTTATCCTATCTATCTATCCATCCTTCTATCTATCTACCTATCTATCCTATATATATATATATTATAATTGTTATTATTTATATCTTTATATGCAATTACACAAAGATGTTTGCCCTGTAAATTCCAATGTATGTGGTTCTTTTGCAAATTTTGAACGAATTATCAAGTTCACCCATGTTTGTGATAAATGCATTATAAATGCTCATTAATTTCAGTAGTAAAATGCAAATCCATTTAATTTTCATGGATTTTTCTACAAATTCATTGATGTTTCAAGATTTTTCTGGTAAATCTGCATGTTTTTCGCGCTTTGTTCGTGGGCGACGTCCAGCACTTTTTTTTTCGCTGGCGAAGGCCGCGGGCTTCCTGGAGGCGTTGCTGGCGGCGCTGGACGATGAAGCGGTGGTGGGGCCCTTTGTTCCAATGGCCTTCCGGGTCTTGGCACCGGTGAAGGCCCGGGGCCAGGGCCAGGGGTTGATGCTGATTGGGTCTGATCAGCGGAAATCCCCTCGAAATTGCCATTGAAATGGGAACATCAATGAACATCATTTACTAAACTAAAAACCATTAACTAACCAACTAACCATCAACCATCATCCATTAATAATTTAGTCATCATTGATCCATATGAGATCATTTTATAGGATTGTCCATTAACCATTTGGTTGGTGGTTTGGAACAAGGATTTTATTTTCCCCAATAGTTGGGATGATGATCCAATCTGACGAACTCATATTTTTCAGAGGGGTAGGTATACCATCAACCAGGATGATTAGTGGCAGTTTTTTGTGGTGATTTGGGATGATTGGGATGTGGGAAAGGCAATTAGTAGATCTGTTGATGGTGGCCGGTTCAGCACATGGTCAATGGTACATCAAATGTGGCAATGGAAAAGCATAGGAAAGTCATAGGGAAGTATTGTTTCGATGGAAAATCTGGGAACATCCCCAACCTCAATGGAGATGTCCAGGGGAAAATATCGAAGTAAATGCATGAATTTCGATTGCCATGTGTGAATGGTTGAACTTAATATATCTGGTTGGTGGCTTGGAACATTTTTTATGTGTCCATATGTTGGGAATGTCATCATCCCAACTGACAAACTCATATTTTTCAGAGGGGTAGGTATACCACCAACATCCACCAACCAGATATGGTTATGGAATGGGGTTTGTCTGAAAAAATGGTATCCCTCAAGTCCAATGGTTTATCATCATGTTCCCCATTAAGAGTGGGTATTTGGGGTTTTGACGCCATTTTCAAACACAAAGGTAAAAAAAAGGATTTATTAAAATTTAGTGGATCTCATTCTGCAGTTATGGCCATTTATGAAAGTTATAACTGGTTATTTCAGTGGGATTATACATGTTATAAATGGGGTTTTCTTAGTACTTATAACTGGTATAGCTCGGGCCATAACTGTGGATCTCATTCTGGAGATGCCTGGTTATTTTTTTTGGGGGATTTGTGGTGATGAATGGAGGTTTGTTTATCGCGGTGAAATCGGAGATCGCAACGGTTCCAGGAACTAGGGAAAAACCATGGGGGAACACATCAGAAATATATGGCGCAAATGATTTTTGAGGCTGAAGTTCATGTTCAACCCGAAGAAAATAGCATTTTTGGGATCCGAAATGATGATCCCAAATTGAGATTTTTCAGGTGAAAGCACCAAGTAACTAAGAGAGAAGGCAAATTTTGGTCGTTGAAGATTTGGAATAGGTTGTTGTTTTTTATGATGTTTGATGATGTTTAATGGGGTTTAATGGGGTTACTGTAATGAATATTTGGCCGACATAGGATGCATGGTTTGATATTGCAAAATCTACCAGCGTATCTAAGACTGGCCAGCAAGAGATGACTTGGGTAAATTGAGTTTCCTACTTATGTTAACTTATGTTAACCATTGGAAGTTATTTCCCCAGAAGGATAGTCTTTGGTGGAATTTTTAGCTTGGACAGGTTTTTTGGGGCTAGGTATCGCGGAAGCTGCTGCAAACCTTGGTTTTTACCGTGGCATCCCATGTGAGATATCCCAGGTCCCATAGGTATGGTGGTTACAGAGGGCCACCAATAGCCAAAAATTGCCCAAACCTAAACAACTCCCACTTTGATGCTTTCAAGCCATAGTGCCATACGGTGAAACTTCACAGGTGGAGTCAGCGAAAGCCTCGCGAGCTGCTTGGACATGCTGAGAGCTTGCGGTGGGATTTCTTACCCTGAATGGTAATCAAACATTTTGTAATGAGAAATCCCGAACTAAATAGAAGTTTTGGTGGGAAAATTGCTTGTAAATGGAGGACTTCTGAGTTGTGTTCTGGTGCTTTTTTTTGTGGCCAAAGGATGTTTATTGATGTTTAATGATGTATTTCAATATAATGATGTTCTTAGTAAGTCACATTTATTAGTAATCACTAGTGATTTAACAATGATTTCTCTTTAATGTGGCCCAGTCACAAAGTATTCCCATCGTCCACGTTGGGTTTACAGAAAGGCCGCTGCCGCCGCAGGCGAAGTTGCCTCCGCTGGCATTGCAGCAGTCACTTGTTCGAAGATCATCGGAGTTTGAAATGATCGATTCTGATAGATGTGTGTCCCATCAAGAACTATATGACGATATAATGTATGTATATAATATAATATAATATATATATATATACATTATATATATATATATATATCTATATATCTATATTTATTATTATTATAGATAGAGCTATGTCGTAAAATTATAGCGGATATTCCTGTATTTTCCAATGTTTTCCCATATATGTTCCTCATTTCCCCTATGATTTTCCCAGTTTTTTTGGACCAGGTTGTCGCGGACCGTGCTACCATCGTTGATCGCCAGAGCTAAGGCCGAAGATCAGCGAGAAATTGCTACGTACCCCTTGGGTAAAGTAAGCTATGTGGGTAAATTATATATATATACATGCAAGAATATACATATTACTATTATCAATAAAGATAATTAATAAATATATATATATATTATATGGGTAAATTATAACGACCTCACTGTTCTCCCACGCTGGAATGATGGTTAGTTAATAAGGGATATCAGAGGGTGGCTGAAATGGGGAGAACAATTGGTTACTTGAATGGGATTTCACCACAGGCAGCGGAGAAAAAGTTGGAAATTTCACCTCTGGTAATTTGACAGCTTGTGACATTGAAAACCACTATTTTTCTTGAGTAGATCATCTCAAAACGGCTCATTTTCCAATGTTAAACAATCAGATGGTAAGCAGCACCAGTGATACAACTGATATCGTTCACCACAAGATCAAGGCTAAATGGGGTACTTAATAGGGGGCATTGCCTCCAAAATGTTTTTTTTTTTTTAAAGATTAGCAACATATAAAAGTAAAGCCTGGGAATACAATGAAAAGTAGTGTGGGATATTTGGATACCCTCTGGTTATTTAACATAGCCATGGAAAATGGCCCATAGAAATAGATGGTTTACCTATTAAAAATTGTGATTTTCCATGGCTATGTTAGTCATAACCAGATGTTCTCTCTGGGCATTGGACTCGGTTTCGGCAACGGTTGCGAAACATAGAGCCATGGTATCTGCAGGCGAGCCATGAGCCCCTCAGATCTTCCAACATCTTCCAACTCTTCGCTGTTGGTCATTGGTGAGGCATCTTCAACTCATGTCCTACACGGCATATACCCTCTGGTTATGTCAAAATAGCTATTGAAAATGGCCCCTTTATAGTTGATTTACCTATTAAAGATATGGTGATTTTCCATAGCTATGTTAGTTTACCAGAGGGTATACGAATCCTCACCAGCCGCAATCCACCACCTTTTTCATGGCAGGGATCGTTGCCCGCCGAAACGTTGGACACCTGGAAATCATTGGGAAAGCATAAATTGCCCCTGCGGCAATTGCTTTCACTCAAGTATAGTTGGAGGGATAAAACCAGTTCATCACTCTTTCAGCTGTACATGTATTATAATCAACCATTATTCATCATTATTCATAGATTTATTAGCATGTTTTTGAGTAACTCCATGTACCATGATGTATGTACCATGTACCATTATGAATCATGTATTTCAACATCACGTGAGTACCATGTACCAACCATTCATGGCCAGGGCGTCAAGGCCGTGGAGACGGCACCCTGGGCCAAGCGCGCCGCTCTGGAGTCGGCGGTGGCATTGCTGGCAGGCCTCAGTCCAGAGGCCGGGGGGCCAAAGATCAATGGATTGGTGGGACAAATGGCAGGAAAGCCTCATACCCTCTGGTAAGCATACAAAAAACTATGGAAAATCATGGAAAATCACTATTTTTAATGGGTAAATCCACTATTTCGACTGGGCCATTTTCAATAGCTATGTTAAATTACCAGAGGGTATTTCATGGGAAAATCGATGGTTTCCGATTAAGATGTTCCCTAATTTAACCAATCCATTGAAAAGATGGGCTGAGAAGCAATGGTTTCTGGGAATATCCATGCGAAGGTTGTGATTTAAACATCAAAAGGAAGGAGTTCAGATGAATTAGGGAATGAAGATGGCTGGGGTATGGGTTGCTGTGATGGCTCGAGGGGCTCCACATATTTTTTTTCCCAAATATGTGTTTTGTAATTCCAAAATTGGAGCAACATTATTGGGATATATGGGGGCGTATCCCTGCACAAAAAAGACTTGATGAACATGCCACTGTAGACTCCAAAGGCATGTTTTTTTTTGCCTCTAAGATCCAGAGTTTTCATTACAATGTTAAATTGCCAGAGGGTACCCGGAATGTAAGGTATGTAGCATGTTGTAAAGGTTGCTCAATGCTAATATGGATCGAAGATGTGTACAATTTACCCCACACCAAAAAACGACCGTGCTGTATTTATGCATGCAGAGGAATGCAAACGTTGTGGCCTCACAAAACCTTACAGGCCAAGCGTTGTATACTCATCAGACCCTGCTATTGATGATACATAGATCCGACCGGCAAAAGCCCACCAGGTTGCGTGCAATGATTGCAGCTCCTTGTTCCTGAAGGGCAGTGGTGCTGTAGTGTGCTGGTGGGTTGTTTCATTACCCTTGGGTTATTTCACACAGCCATGGAAAATGGCCTATTTATATATGTTGTCATTAAAACATGCATTTACCCTTTGGTAAACTAACATAGCTATTGAAAATGGCCATTTATAGTTGATTTACCCATTAAAAATGGTGATTTTCAAATAGCTATGTTAGTTTACCAGAGGGTATACAGATTATACAGGCTTTTGATGGATTTGACATTGCACCCTTTGATTGCCAGAGGATGGTGCCTTTGGTTATTCAACATAGCCATGGAAAATGGCAATGTTCAAGAGGTAAATCGGTAAATCAATGTACTGTAATTCATCTACATAATTCCCCATGGCGAAGTGTTAAATTACCGGACAAAAAAATGGGATGTGTTTGAAATTCCAGGATGCCAGTTTTTTTGAGAGAAAACCATTCTCTCCAATATTTACCATAGATTCCATATGATTCAGTGCGATTGATATATGATTCGAATCATATCCTAATATTATGCTACCATGGAAATTCCATGGTGGATCCTATGTCCTAGGTGAAGAACTGCGGTTCTGCTCCTTGGATTCAGCGCGGAGTGGGGCATTCGACTGCTTCGGTGCTGTTGTTCATGTTAATGTTAGCAATGTCATAAACCAATGGTGAATTGATGGTTTCAATCCCAGCCAAATGGTAAATTTGATGATGGTAAACACTATTGCTTTACTAAGATTATAGATATTGTAGGAAGCCCTAAAGTTCCTAAAGCATAGAACAGTGAACCCCACTAGAATTGTGATAGATGACTGTTCCATCTGCATCGCATCGCCAAGGCACCTTAACGTCACTGAAGCGCCTCAAAGACGAACCGGAGGACGGGGATGGGTTGAGAGCCATTGAGGACGAACTCAAAATCCTCTGCAGTTATTAGTTATAACTGGTTATAAGTGGGATTATACATGTTATAAATGGGGTTACAAGTACTTATAACTGGTAAAGGGCCATAACTGTGGTAAACTCAACATAGCTATGGAAAAGCAAAAACATATGATATCACCAGTGTTTTGGTATTCCACGGCTATGTTAGGTATTACTGGTGGCTATGCCGTTTGGCACGGTCCACGTTTCGAACGAAATGGGAAGTCCACCTTTTTAAAGCACAGGATTGTTGATCAACAAGAAAGTTGGGATTGGAGCACCAGATAAGTAGGGTTTCTTTGACCAACACACCTCTGGATTCCACGAAAATAAAGAGTTTCACAAGAACTAGGAGATGTTGATCTGTTTCCCAATGAAAAAATGCGAATGTCTCGCCCACTGCTGGGAACTGTTCCGCTTTGCAAAGGCCACTGTCTTTGCAGCGCAAGTGCTGCAACTTGGGCTGGATCTGGATCCGGGTCCGGGTGGTTTTAGGGCTGGAAAATATGGTGTTTAACGTGGTTTACCCTCTGGTAATTTAACATAGCTATTAAACATTGCCATTTATAGTGGATTTTCCCATTAAAAATGGTGGTTTTCCATAGCTATGTTAGTTTACCAGAGGGTAACATGTTTTAAGCAAGGTGAAATGGAGGATTTACATGGCATTAATCATTACCAACCGGAAAGGGGCAATTGGTAAATTGGATGAAATTGATGTAAATGGCCGTTCCAATAGTAACTAGTCATGGACTATTCGGTTCATGTTGGCGATTTCAACTTCTCATCCTTCAAGTTGCTCAGTGGCAACTGGGCAAGCTGGATAACTGGGCGAAATCGACCCCTTTGTAAGAGCAAACTCAAAAGTTCTCATTGGTTCATTGAAAGTCATATTTGCACAGTTATGGCCATTTATTAGTTATAACTGGTTATAAGTGGGATTATACATGTTATAAATGGGGTTTTCTTAGTACTTATAACTGGTATTTCGGGCCATAACTGCAGATTTTTTTTTTAACAGCAGGTAAACCACCCATGGTTTCATCCGAGCACACTCCGTTGATGGCCGAAACCAGGCAGCTGCTGGTGCGGGCCATCCAGAAGCAACAGCGCCTTGGACGGCGACGATCTTTGACTCGTTTGGCGGGCGCAGGTCAGATTTGAAAGTGGTTGACCTTAACTATCATTGGTTGGTGGTTTGGAACATGAATTTTATTTTTCCATCATTAATTATTGGGAATTTCATAATCCCAACTGACTTTCACTCCATCATTTTTCGGGGTAGGTCAACCACCAACCAAAAAACATTATTATCCATCATTAACCATATAATAACCATATAATAACCATTAATATAAACCATTATTAACAGTATACATATATATATATACATATTAACCAATGGTATAATCCTAAGCATACCTTTTTTCGTGGTAGAATCATGTCTCCCAGCTGCTGGGGGGAAAAAAAACGACCTGGTCAGACAAACCACACTCTGGTTATATCCCAACTGATGGGGGTAAAATTATATACTGTTAATAATGGAATATATATGGTTATATAATGGTTATTATATGGTTATTATATACTGTTATTAACAGAAAATTACTGTGGAATTCAACTGGAATTCTAGAAGTCTATGTCGCTATAGCCATTAAGGTAACTTCTGGCCTGCACCCATTAGCCCACTAGATGAGCTAAGGTCCTGGGTGGAGGACGACCTGCACTCGGTGGCGCCTTGGCATGCCGAGCTGTGGAAAGAAACTGCGGGGAAAGACATTTTTTCCGAAAAGAGGTGGCAACTGCCGTGGGAAATCATGGGAAATCTCCTGAATTATCTCAGTTGTAGTTTTTTTTTCTTAATGTTAGCTGAGGTGAGTTGTATATAGGGTTGACACGTCAGTTTACCTCATCAATCCCCCCATCTGCCCTATTCATTAAGCGCCCAGATTAATATCTTACATCACGGCACATTCTAGTCATCAAGCTTATTACTGGGCTTGCCAAATCCATCATTCTGAACCCCCGAAACCAGAAATCCTCAACGGCACACCCTTCAGGTGACTGATGTCCTGTTGTTACCTCCACCATTTCCAATGCTTGTAGCCGCCCATTTGTTCCTTCATGTCCCTTCTTCGATGGGAATTCCAGGATCCTAAAATGGAGGTACTGTACCATATAAGGCAATATTTTGTGGGGATATGTGGGGATATTCCCTTACATAGGCCTTATATAGGCCTTATATATGGTAGGTACCTCCAATTTAGGTTCCTGAAATGGCCATTGACTCTATAAATGAGGGCATGATGATAGTAGTCTGACCGATTGGATCGGCTTGGCAAGTTTGGTGGATGGTATTGAGCGCAGTGAGACGTAGTGGTGTTTCTTATTTGGATAGTGAGTAAAGCAATAGTAAACCAACTCATTAACCATAGAATAACCATCATTAACCATCATTAACCATATAATAACCATATAATGACCATATATAAACCATTATTAACAGTATATTAACCAATGGAAATGGCAATGGAACATTCCCCATTTACTTCGATGATCATCCTCCCAGCAAGGTCACTCCCATTTGCGACCTCTGCAGCAGTCACCGAGTTCCTTTGGTCACTAGGATGAAGGACGAAGCTCTTTGTAGTAGCCGTTTGGGGGTCACTGCTTCACCATGAGTGATTTATGAATTTTTATGATGGTATAATGTATATATCTATTATAGAATATAATAAATATATATATATATATTATATATATTCTATAATATATATATATATATTTATATATATATGAAATAAATAAATAAACAAATAAATACATAAATATATATATATATATATTTATATATACACGAAATAAATAAATAAATAAATATATATATACACGGTAACGACACTTAAATATGTGGAGTGCTAGACAGACGGCGAGGGCCCGGAGGTAGTATGAAATAGCAGTTCGCATATTTAAATGTATATACAGTA
>Ga0126342_10004721_pt1:0-2500 | contig 23426 bp, 18 predicted proteins | sample Cyp1metagenome_FD_92528 | JGI IMG/M metagenome (GOLD analysis project Ga0126342, IMG submission 92528) | Coral microbial communities from Lord Howe Island, Old Settlement Bay, Australia - Cyphastrea 1 metagenome | ecosystem: Host-associated > Invertebrates > Cnidaria > Coral ...
CGCTACCAATCTGAATCTACTCCAATAGATTTGGGGGAACCCTGTCCTGCCCTAAACCCAGCTGCCTTTGTCCTTGCTGATGGCTCAATATCCTCAACCCTCCCACCACTGGAAGGTGTCCAATGAGGCGGCGAAATGGAATGGACATGATGGACAGTGAATCATGGCTCAAGTTGGCAAAACAACAAATATATATTATATATATATATATTATATATATATGTATATATTATATTATATATATATTATATATATATATGTATATATTATATTATATTATATTATATTATATTATATTATATTATATTATATTATATTATATTATATATATATATTATATATATATATATATATTATATATATTATATATTATATATTATATATATATATATTATATATATATATATTATATGTATTATATATAGTATATATATATTATATATATTATATATATCATGAAATATGAGGATAATTGAGGATATATATATATATCATTAGTCATTGACATGGTGATATGGTGTTTGTTGATGTTGATGGGGAATTTCATGGGAAATCATGAATTAGGAGTGGGATAATCCTGCTTCATGGAATATAGCGGACTGTACCCTCTGGTAGTCAAACATGCTTTGCTGGAAAAATCCTCATTTGGTGCGATGTTCTTCCCATGTATATATATATTATATATATATAGATGATGCCCATTTAGTTCGGGGATTTCCCGGCTAGCCATGTTGACACCAGAGGGTAGGGCATTGGTTGAGGAGCGCTGTTCTGGTCAGAACTGGTTGGTGGTTTAGAATATGTTGTTACTTTCCATCCTACCAGGGATGATGATCCGGACTATTGACGAAAATTTTTCAGGGTGAGACCACCAGATGAGTCATAGCTGAGTTTGTCAAATCTTAATCTTTGATTTGGGAGGGCACAGCATTTGTTGGTGGTAGAGTAGATGTAAAGGGCTGTACCGAGTTTTTTTTTCGTAGATGCAATTTGAATCACCATTTCTCGGCTGGTACCAAAAGAAGCGCAACACAACCTGGGTATGGATCCGGTGCCAAAGAAGTTGGTGATCTGAAAGCTTCCAACTTCAGTGGTTTGTCTACTGCTGTAAATCACTTTTGAAGGTACCATCATCGTCAGACATGTTTTCTTGGACCAAAGGCGCTGATCCTGACGTGGGTCCCTCATAGTTTTTGACAATTGCACCCAAAGATCAATGTGCCAGAAGCAATGATTGTTGCCTCGATTTTTGTGATTTCAGATGCATTCCAATATATGTACTGTATGTTTGTTGTATTTTTTAGAACACGATAAACCGCCATGTTCAAAATGTACAGCACATTTGTATCATATGTTCATCATATGTTCCCCGTTCTCTTAAGGATTTTTCTGATAAGTTGGAACAACGTTGGCTCCGTAGAAACATGCCCGGCGCCGAGGAAGGTGGATACATGTCTCTCGGAGATCTTGAGCTTGAAGGTGCGGCAAAGATTTGAAGATGGATGGATCTGGATGTGGATTTGTCATGGGGAATACCTCTGCCATTTTTAGTGGGAAGTTGATGATAATCATTGATAAGCCATAGGGGGTACCTTATTTTCAGAGGAAACCATATTATGAAAACCATATTCTATAGAACTATAGAAATGGGGAGTTCTAAGGATCGAATGGGCTTTCGAATGGAATTTCGAATGGTACTACGTTATAGAAAGATTGGGATTTCAAGATGGGATTCAAGAATGGGGATTTGACAAAAGAAGTTTGATGTGCTGTGTATTTATGTTGAAGGCATGGTTATCCTGAAATACATGGGATGTAAAATGTTCAGAAAGCAGGTCCTGATCTTCGATGCAGTTTGTTCCGAAGCCTTGTCAACGGATTTTGGATTCAAATGGAGTCTTCTTACCGGGCTTACTTAATGGGCTTGTGCAAGTACATGCATATCTACTATACAATATCATACATATTTACTATAGTTATAAAGTATGGGTAGATTACATTAGATTACATTACATTACATTACATCCATCCATCCATTGACATGTCGCTAGCATATAAATGGTCGATGTAGGGTCTACTTTACCCCCACCCCCCTGGTGGGGTGGGTTAGGGCTAGGTAGTGTGTCACCGGCACAACTAGTGTGTAAGGCAGTAAGTAGCTCGTATGTGGCCAGCATGTAAATGATCCATCTAGGGTCTACTTTACCCCCGCCGCCCCTGTGGGATGGGTGGGGTGTTATAGAGGTATCATGTAGATAGTGTATAGGTAAGTAGTATGTGGCTAGCACGTATGTATAGCACATGAGATCTTGATAGTAAGTAGCTAGTATATGGCTACTTTAAAGGTAGGAATACGTTGTAAATAGATTGTATGGGCATATTATAGGCAATAGTGAACACTGCATGGAGGTATCCTGTTATGTAGTGCATAGGTGGCACAAGGCCAGCATGTAAGTATAGCATATGGGCATATGAGATCTTGACAGATGGTAGTGGATGG
>Ga0126342_10004721_pt1:7500-23426 | contig 23426 bp, 18 predicted proteins | sample Cyp1metagenome_FD_92528 | JGI IMG/M metagenome (GOLD analysis project Ga0126342, IMG submission 92528) | Coral microbial communities from Lord Howe Island, Old Settlement Bay, Australia - Cyphastrea 1 metagenome | ecosystem: Host-associated > Invertebrates > Cnidaria > Coral ...
ACCATCTATGAATTTCCCATGAATTGTTGATCCCTTTGTCCTCAGATTGGGTCCAACTCCCTGTTTTTCTCCCTGTCCTGGTCCCACGTCAGCAGGTCGGAGGCAGATCCCCGTCATTCAGTGCCTTATTCACGTGAGCGAGCTAAAAAAGGCTTCGATAGATGTCAGGATAGAATGATTCATATCTCATCTATCAATATAAAATATATATATATAAATAATATGATAGTTCATCTCTCTTTAATAAATCATTAGAAATAACAAAGGGATATTACAACTACAGATAACTACAGTATATCAATACACATATGTACTTATATATTATATGATATGATATATACACACCAGAAATAAATAAAGATTTCACATTGATTTAACCAAGAAAAATGCTTGCATGTCCCTGTAACAAATAGGGTCTATCCCGAATTCCCACTTATTTTGGTTGTAGGTGGTTTGTAATTCAGCAGCCCTAATTTGTTAAATACTTCCGATATCCCCAAATTGAGTAGATCCAGTAGCCAGGGTTTCGTTTGGGGTGTTTTATTTTGGGGAAAGATGGGGAAAGGCATTCAGTCAGAACAGCTTTTTGCTCAGCATGGTGCGGCTGCGGCCGGGTCATGGCTCTCCATTCCAATTCGGGTCGGACCCCTTTTTTGGATCGCTTACATTCATAAAATCACCCCAATTCGGTACAATTTCATCTGTCCCAATTTGAAAATTGGTTCGATCTCCATTCCAGCAAGTTGATGTTCGTGACTTTGGCTTTCATGTTTGCCTTGACTCGGATTCTTTGAGCGCCTCACCACTTGCAGTCAGATTTGCCCAATTTTGAACGTTTTTCTCATCATTTAGACTAGTTAAACAATGTTTAAACACACATCCTATCACATGTATCTCACCACCTAATCAATCCCTGATTTGTTTGTGGTTATATCCCTGTGTCAGTTGTAGTTTAGTGATGTTTAATGTATTTTAAGGTTTAATCGCAATTGTTTGGTTCTATCATTCCAGTTCCAGCTATCACAGGTGAAAAACCATTCTGGCTGAATCATGGCGACCTAACTGGCTGACGTCACTTCAAATGATGGTTTGTAAGTGGAATCCTCCAAAATCTGGCATCTCAGCGCAAAGTATGAAATAATTTGGCCTAGAATCAAACACCTGTGTCATGTTGCTAGCTATGTCACAATAGATCCCAAATCCCCACCAGATGGTTGATTTCAATCCCATTCGTTCATGTATGTATAGTATATACAGTATATGTATGTATATATATATACATACACAATATATATATATATAGTTATATATATATATACATATTTTTGAATATCCCAAGACTCATGTTTCCAAACCGCATGTTTTCCCTGTTCCCAGATTGTCGCGTTCCCTTTTTTGTCGCAGACATTTGAGGTGCGGCCACGGCTGACAGAGGCCGGTGGACTCACCGCCAGTGTGCCTTGGCCGTTTTTAGATAGGTTACCCTCTGGTAAACATACAAAAAACTATGGAAAATCACCATGTTCAATGAGAAAATCCACTATTTCTATGGTCATTTTCAATAGCTGTGTTAAATTACCAGAGGGTATAGGAAGTGTAATGTTAATACATCTTAATACTAGTTATATAATATGTTTTTATTATTACACTAATTATAGTTGTTATAATCAATCATAGACCTATACTCATTTAAGGGAGTTATCTATCATATAATGTTAATACTGATTATAATTGTTATTATAGAGCATGATAGACCTGATAAATAGATAGATATAAATAGAGTGACATCATGGTTGGTAGAGGTTTTTTTCGTGGTGTATACTACTTGTTTTTTGGATGATCAGAAAGATGAACTGGGAATCCCGGTTTTGACCAACCAGCATAATGGAATGACATGTTGGGTTTTGAACACTCTGCGCATGTTTCCGTGAAATAATCATAGATTGATGTACCAAGACCCTGCAAATACCCCTGAGGATGGGTAAAAGTCCGATTTTTGATGTGTTTATTATCCCAATTGTTTGCGGTATCCCCCATTTCCATCCATTTCCTGACAACCCCCATGTCCCATATGTCCACCCATACGGCTCCTGAGGAAGAGACTACCCTGCGTCGCAGAATCGCAGCGCCTCGTAGAATTATTTTGGGGATGGCTCATGGCATTGGGTTTACCACATTATGGGCCAGTATGGGGCCAAAATACAAGGTGTTTCGTCATCTGAAAGCGAATCTTTGATGCTTAGCCGTCCGGTAACTTGGCAATGGAAATCCTCATGGAAATGCCCGTTTACAGATACTGTAAGCATGGTGCCAACCCTAGTTTGACTCATTTGGGTCACATTTTTGTAGAGAACAAATTCACACATCACGATGAGCATCCGATCCTTCTTTGCTGGTCACATTATCTTCCTAGAAACACAAGGGTTTAACCAATAGACTTTAAAATCCTCAAGAGATCCCGCAAGTTGCTTGGTATGTTTCCCTCAGCCAAAACCGAAACGTCCGTTTCGCGTTGCGGCCAGATGCAAGCGCGTGACGTCGACTTGGAGGTTGCCTGGAAGCTTCAAGCCAAAAAGTTGCCAGGTCGCATTGAAACCTCGATCATTTGCCTCAAAATATGTGAAAAATATAGTGATGTCCCATAGCAAACTATTAAGTAAATCATATAGTAAAGCATGTAGTAAATCATAGTAAATCAGTTCCCTAATGGTGTTCCATAGCAAACTGTCAATTGACCGGACAGTGAGTTGGGATGGGTAAACCGCTGGAGTTTGGAGATAGCTACCCTATTATAACTATGGAGGATGGTACATTTTTAGGATTTTGTGAATTTGCAGTGGTCATGCCGGGGGATGTTTAGTGCTGTTTTGTTGGTACTCATGATCTTCGGGGAACCATGCCAAACATCCTTGGATGATCATGGCTGACTGTCGGATGCTGACTGGTTCGGGCTAGAGGAAACCACCAAAAAGGTTGGCATGTTTCTGCTTTGAAAAAAATAGCAAGTTGCCAATACTGAAGTGAGGGAATCAAGAGAAGGATAGAGGGATTCATTGAACATGCGAACTATATATACATATATATAATAAAAATGTAATCATCAATACCGGAAATTTAGCCAACAATAAACGGGACATGAATCAACAGCTCATGTAGTTTCCAACATTTCAAAAGAAAACGACTGGATTTGACCCAAGTTCGGATCAGAATTTCGCAAAGTCGTTGGTGAAATGATTTCAGATCTACCAGGTTTACAACAGCCTCTACTCCAAAGCTAGTGATCCACTCACAGTTTTGACCATTTTCTGGCTAGTCACCAAGGGTTTCTACTCGGCAGGCGGTAACGATCCGGAGAGCTGGAGCTGGGATCGTCCCCAAAGCTTCCTGTTAGATGTGGATGGTATCCCCAAGTTTCAGGCTGCCGAAAGGCGCGATCTATGATGATATCATATTCTTGTTTACCCCATAGGATCCATGGTGCTGGTATATATACTAACATAAAGGGGGTATATTGATGGGATCCATGTTACCATATATAGCATACATGGATCCTATGGGTACAACGATATCCCCATGAAATATCGAGGATCTTCCCATTTCACCTTCCGAAAGTCTACGAGTTTGGTCGCTGAGGATGTGCGAAGACGATGTGACCGCGACTTGATGAAATCCTGGGGCCCAAAGGGGATGATTTTTGAGCCACCCAAGAAATAGGGATCTATGAGGAGAAATATATATATATATACATATATATATATATATTAAGTAACCAGCAGATAGAATATGTTTTTTTAGATTTTTGAATATTCTATCTGTTAGTTATACTTAATATGATATATATATATATATGTACTTATGTATTTATATGTATGTATGTGTATGTATATATATATATCATCTGCCATGATTGCCACAATTATTGGGTGTGTTTGATAGCATGGGGGATACATGGGGATCCCCAAAGTTATTGCGGGTGTTTTTTTCCATTTTCAGACACATCCATTTCTACAGAAGTCATTGGGGATGGTTTACGATTTTTTTGATTACCGCATTACAAGTAAATTGATAAAATGCGGTAGGTTCTGAAAGAGGGACCCCCAAATCCATCTCAGATTCTCTCAAGATTGTCTACTTCTGAAGGGAAGTTCAAGGCTTACAGTATACCGTATTTTCTGGAAACACTTGAACTACGGTCGCTGAGTATACGCATTTCATGGAAAATAGATGGGATGGGTGCGAATTGATCGATGCTGAATACCGAACATCACCCTTGATGACTGCTGCTCTGTCTTAAATTGCTAGAAGATCTAGAAGGTAATCCACCCATTGCACTGTTGGTTCTGGCCGTAGAGCACTCATGGCAAAATCAATTGTTTGATAATACATGTTGCATGCGAGGCTGAATCCCTGCTTTCCCCCAAGCTTTGAGAAGTGGGTAAGTCAATTTGACAATGTAAGCCAGTACAACAAGCCATACAATAGGTTGGACTCATCTATTAAGCATGCCATGTGAAGAAGACCTGAAAGGGGGCAAAGGCCTTAGCTCTCTTTCTTTGTCAGGCAAATAGATTTGTGCCCATGAAACATACCATTTATTTGTCACATATTTCTTTGTCCGTAGCTCTCCTTAGCTCGCGTGAATTGCCTGTCAATGGATTGGTCGGATTGGTCGGAAACATCGGCAGAAAACCATGATAAATTATGATAATTTTACCTCCAATTTTCATGGGTTTTCCATCGTTTGCCCTCACTTTCGTAAGGCCGCATAAGGAGTTCACGTAAGGGCTTCCTCAATTTGCTCCGCGTGAGAAAAAATCCCACGCGCGTAAGCATGGCTGCTTGCTCTGCACCCAAAATCATACGACAATGCGAGTGAATGTTTTTAGATAATTAATTGATGATGTATGGTGATAAATGGTTAATATATATGTTGATATACTATAATTGTTAATGGTTAATCATCATTTGATGTATGCGTATACGATTTTTATACGTATAAACATAGGTTTTTAGCTTCACGTCGAGGATATGCAGCCCATGCTTCGTTTGGTGGAACGATCTTGGACCGAGTCACTCTGGGCTGCTCGGCGCCGGCACAGATTTTTCCATGAAAATGTCCCGGAATTGGTGATGTTTAAAATGGTTATTTTATAGAAACCACACCAAAAATGTTTAAATTGGTGATTTTTCCATTGGCAAAGATGTTTACGATGTTTAAGTTACTAGAAACCCGTTATTTTGATGCGGAAAACATATTATAAAACCATGGTTTCCTGTGGATTTTGTTGTAAACCACCCAGTGATAATTGGTGATGTATGATGTAAGGGGTACAATCTATAGCGGTACTTTGCCTTCATCATTTGGTTTGTTTCCATCCAGTTCACGCATTGGGATGACCATAGGTCGGAGCAACCTGTTGGAATGAATGCATTCCTGTTCCTTGGTTGGGGGAGTTTATAGATGATAGACGCTAAAGTTCAAGAGGCACATGCCTATTGTATTATCCTGTCCTTGGGTTTGTAAGCGTCGAGAATTGCATCGGTCAAGCTTTGAGATTGATTTGGGTCTTTAAAAATCGGTATCCTCATGGTATCCCCATGGTATGAGGAGACTCACCGCATGGACTCTGAGTGGGATCCTGAAGATGTTGGTGAATCCACTTCTTTCGTGGAGTCTGTGACTGTGTATAGAATCTACAGATACATGCTGGTTAATTTAATGGTTAATGATGATGGTTAGTAATGGTTAATAATAATGGTTAGTAATGGTTAATAATAATGGTTAGGAATGGTTAGTAATGGTTAGTAGTGGTTAGTAATGGTTAGTAATGGTTAGTAATGGTTAATAACAATGGTTAGTGGTACATGTCATGTAATATATCTCCTTTGATAATCTAACATAGAAATGGAAAAGTACATTGTTTACGAGGTAAATCAATGTACATCATCTATAAGTGGACCATATCTTCCATAGCTCCCTGAAGGTTTGTGACGGTAGGGTATGGGTTGAAGTACAGACGCTGGGCCAAGGAATGGGAATGCTATGCCCTGCTAGGTCACAACCCCCAAACGCATTTCCAGTTTCACTGGTTGAACATGGGCTACATATATAATATTGGGTGTTTCTCACCCCAAGACCATTGGTTTCCCCATTCAAATTCACCAATGGAAGATCGTCCAACTTGTTTGGGATGTTGCCGCAAGGAGTTTCTCGATGATCCTACTTCCAGCTGCTTTGCGTGGTGGACATGGCTCTTTCTGAAGCTCGGAATTTACGACAGCATGAAGTTCTTGAATCTCCATGGATGGTGAAATGTCCCATCAGCAATGGCTTCAGTGGCTGCTTCGGCAGCCGGCAATTATGACTTCAGTTGGGACACCATGACTTTTTTGGTGCTGCAGATGTGTCACGGAAAAAAAAAAAAACGAAAAAAAATGATGCGGATGGTCTGCGAAATATTTCTGAGGACCAAGGGGAGCCCTCCAGTTGCAAGTTCTTGAAGCATGAGATATGTTATTTTCATGTGGGTTTGTCTGAAAAGATGGTACCCCTAAATCATATCATATCCTTAGACATAATTGTTCCATTAAAAACATTTTTTGGATATATATGATGGTATATGTCATTCTGAAACACAGCCATAATATGCGATGGAGACCACTGATTGGTTTTTGTGGCCCTTCTCCTCAGGAGATCACCATGTTGGAGGAGGATTTATCATCGAACTGATGGGTAATGTTCCTGACCAGAGGGTAAGTAATAAATACATACTAATAATCATGGTCAATAATGGAAATCATCCCCAAATGGCCTTAATTCAGGTCAGTGAAATATTATAATTTACCCAGATACTAATGGTTAATTATGATCCTTTTCCAATGGAAACAGGTAAGTAATAAGATGTAAGAAGTAATACCAATGGACCAATGGTTGATGATCCTTTTCCAACATGGTTTCTCCTTTTTTGGATGCCAAAAAATATAGTTATGGCAAGGCCAGCCGGCCAGCCGGTAACCTGACCGAGGAAACTCCTGGTTGTGTTGTCCTTCGTCATCTCATGCTACTTGGGCGCCAAAATCGTCGCAGCAGTGAATAGCCATGGTTTGTTTCCCCGGGATATCACCAGGGCCACTTGGTGAGCTCCAGAGGCAGCCTTTGCGGCTGGGAAAGAGATCTACCTTCGTCCTCCCATGAAAGGAGGAAGATGACGTGCAACCCTTTTTCTCATAGACAACAAATCCAACTGAGCTGGATGGTTGGGAGAAAGCTAGGGACATTTTTGCTGCATCAACAAATCCAACAGATCTGGGTGAATTGATGTGAATGCCCGGCCTGCGAATTTCACATGGGCCGGAAAATCCGAACTTTCAATGGGTGAAAATATGGTACAATCATGGAAGAAAATGGGTGATTCATTCCAGCAAGTCAGGTTTAGTTACTGGAAGGTACACAGTCTATCCATGTAAACATCCCATTATATCCCCATTAGATCTCATTACACCAGCATTTTTCTTGGTGAAATCCCTAGCTGAGCTTCATCCCCAGTGCGTTTGAGCTTTTTGCAGAGGTTCCCAAACTCCCGAGAGCCCTTCGCGCATGGATCCTGTGGCAGCTGCTATCTGGGAGACATCTTTGGACACGTTCTTCTTGTTCGAAGCTTGGCAGCGGCTGGGGGTCCATACTTGGCACATAAATGGGGTGGAACAACATGGGTAATTATATGGGATGAAAAAAACATGAGCTGGGATAGAACGTCCATAGACTTTACCCGGTAGCTTTGGAAAAGCCTGTTTTTCTTGGGTAGATACTAGAAATGAATGGAAACTAAAGATTGAAATCCATGGATCATATCCAAACCTTGTAGTAGTCTATGGAACTTAATGAACTGGGAATCCGAGATGTCTTTGATAGTGGTCTATTCTTTTCAAAAATAGAACAAGTGGATGAAACCTTCTTTGCCTCTCCCAAAAACAACAGGTTGATAAGCTGACTCCCTGCATCTTTTCAACAGAATTGCCCCAGGTTAGATACTGGGTTAGATCCAACTGGTGGTGAATTGTAACGACCTTGTTGCGGTGTCACCGTAAATGATTGTTGGTAGGAGGATGTAAGTGGAAGTACCGTAAAATAACCTCTGCTCAGATTGATGAATTGTCATAATGTTGCCAGATTCAGATGCTGTCCATCCCCAGCTTTACCCGCTTGCATTATTTCAGACAATCGTTGACATAGAATTCACATGAATTCACCATCTTCTTTTCGAAACTCATCGTTCTGCAGTTCCTTGCTTGCTCTTGCAATGTTCGGATTTCGTCATGACGATGAACTGATTGAAACACATGTATATTCATTTATGATAGTAATAGTGATAGTAACCATAATAAGGTTTAACAATATATTGATATACGTATATATACGTAATATATATAGAGATATTATGTTATATATATAATATATACACATTATATGTAATATGTACTATATTACATATATATATATATAATATAGTAGGTAATATATACATAATATATATATACATGTATATTTGCATATTTATGACCCCCTCCATCCATGGATTGTTGATTTTCCAACAAAACTACCCACTACCGTAGATGGACGAAACTTCAAACCCCTTCTATCCGGTACAACCCCCCAACATAGTGCGTGTTTCAAGGTTTGAATATTTCATCCATCTACTGTAGGTCAATAAGTAAATATCGCGCTAATAAAGCTGCATACCAGCGCAGTGGATCATTTTTTCAATTGATTGTTTGATGTGTTTGTTCACAAGCGTCTTGTTTTGTCATGTGTTTACAAACTGTTTTCTGTAGCTGTTCCACTACAGAAACCAATTCTGGGAAACCCTCGAGTAGACTAACCTATACATTATGTGACCATGTGTGTATTTACACAGGAGGTAACTGTAACCCAATGTAAACTAAAAATATAAACTCACAAAGATTTTGGATTTTCAACCGAACCGGCAATGTTCTATCTCACCCCCTGGGTGACAGGAGTTTTTGGCGCGAGTGATTTCGACACCTTCGAAGAAGACCTACTTCAAAGCAATTCGGCATGTTTTTCCGATGGAAAACTGGAATTGTTCTCAAGGGTGATTTGGGGATTGAATGGGTAGAGATTCTTCTGATTGATAGGGTAATTATACCAAAAAGTGGGGGATTTCGAAGCAAACAAAAATCGATGGGAATACAATGGGAGATACATCAACCATCATCAACCAATGTAATATTTGGTGTCTAAAAATGTATACTATACCCCCATCGAAAACTCGGAAATTGTTGGGAACATTTGTTTTTCCTAAACCATTCCAACTGGGGCTTTTATTTGGTGGATTACAAGGTGTCCTCGGAGGCCTCCATGGTGCTGGTATATATACTAACATAAAGGGGGTATAGTGATGGGATCCATGGAGCACCATAGCAGCACCGTTAGGATCCGTCATGGGATTTGGAAGATCATAGTCCAATGGTCCGAGCAGAAATTATGGGTGACTCATATTCCGATGTTCCGAGTTCGGGATCCGCGGGATCAAGATCAGCAACAAAAATCGCCGGGAAGTCTGAGGAATTCGTTGTGTCCCTCAATTAAGACGTCAATGAATCAATGAATCAGTGGATGAATGAACGAATGAGAGGAAGGGAGGAATGAATGAATGATAATGATAATGATAATGAATTAATGAAGGAAGGAAGGAAAGAAGGTTAAGACCAAGCAGAAACATATTTCGAAAGTGTGGTTCTTGTTTGGTCGCCCTAGGTGTGTTTTTGGTCGCACGCAGCCCTTCAAAGATGGGAAGCCACATTTTCCACCGGGTAAATGATACATGGAACATTTATCCACCCATTGGGGACCTCATGGACCCAATTTTTGAGGATTTCCCTCTGGTGACTGTTACAGTTCGCAAGGTGTATAGAAATTACCAGAAGGATCCAGAGGGTATATAATAGTGGAATAGTCCAAACAAATGCTGAAGAGATTCAGTCTAGGAATTATACTCATTGAACAAAGAATAACCATTTTAAAATTCATTTAAATAACCCTATCGCATTCCACGACACTTGTTGGTTCAGAGATATTCTTATGACATGGGATGTAAGAATCGCATTTTGAACCACGAGGCATTAAATCCACTTTTTCCAGTTGGGTATGTACAGTGAGTCAATTATTACTGTGATCCTTTTATCATTACCATTACTATTATCATTATTTCTCCTGTTAAGTATGACGTAGTGTTGTCCGCCTGATGATTATGATCCGGACTATCAGTGTTACTAGTTGTTCTTAGGATTACTGTAATTAGATTAGGAATTCGTAGTATGATCATTATTATGATCAGTATGTCCTTATTCTTATAGTATTATTAATTACTGTTATTAGATGTTATTAGCACTACTGTTCCAATTCGTAGTATGATCATTGCAATATATTGCAATTATTCGATTCTTATTGTCCACAGCATGTAACATCGCTCCTGCCGCTGCGCGCATCTGCGCCCCAGGACAGGTTGAACTGGGCCGATATGGTCTCCGCCTTGGGTCTCCCCTTGCGCGCCAGCGTTGTCACTGAGCGAAAAACTGCCAGCGTTGGCAGCGTTTGTCCGAGCTCGGGGGATGGCTCGATGAAAAGAATAGTATATATAATACTATAATACAGATATATAAAATAGGTGATGCTGAAAGTATTTCTGGTAAATGACTTTTCTATCCATTTGTTTGATCTTTTCGGAATTTGAAGGTCAAGAATTCCCACGCTGACCCCAAATTGGATGCTTAGCGTCACTGTCAGCATCAGAATTCAGTCCAAAGTGACCACTCTCGCTGTGTTTCACTGGCCATAGAAGACATTATTAGCATATTTAGAAAGTAGAATATATAGTAATATAATAATATATAATCATTGTATGTGTACATATACGTATATATATATATACATATCATAGGATATTCCGTTTATGTGTGACAGTTGCACAAAGCACACATTTAAAAAAATCCCTGCTCATCATCATCCCATTGGATGGGCGAATCCAGTGAATCCCTTCCTTAAAGACCATGATGGCGGTAGGGAATTTCCACATTCCATTGGGATTTATTAAATTTATGGGATTTATATGGGGGGTTTAATATGAACAAGGGTGATGGGATGATATTACAACCACATTAGGAACACTAAGATACCAGTTCTCCCTTTGGACACGCCATCGGACCGTTGCTTCAACACATGGTACTGGGGACCCGAAAAGTACATTGGACTAGCTGCGACTAGCTATACAGGTTGATCTGAAGATTGGGTACTTGATAAGATCTCATGCTCGACCCCATGAAACTTGCAATATATTGGGCAACTGCCCAAGAAATCTGGAATGATCAACTGAGGGCTTTGTGATCTACGTCGATGCGACTTCAAGGCCACCATTCACGATTGGGAGATGGGATGTTAGATTGCTGGCCCAACCGACAAGGTCACTTTTAAGTCATTCGTCATGGATTAATATATAGAATATTATATATATAGAATATCCAGATACAACATCCCACTATGTTGATGGGATTGCAGCAATATCCATATTGCTTGAAAACATGATGCACTTATGCAGGGATTGATGATGCTAGCGGTTCGCTTTGAAACACCAGTGGAAGGGCTGCCGATCACATTGGATCCAGAACGGCAGGGATGGAGCAAAGGGTGTAGCTGGATGATTTTAAAGATGACACAAGGATAGGGTCTTGATGGATGTTCTTGTGTTTTGGATGACTCTACTATACTTTACTTGCAGATGTAGTGGGAAGTGCAGTTTCAGTGAGGTGAAGTTTAAGAAGGTGCCAAAATATGTTCTCCGGATGTTCCATGAAAATGGTTGCCAGAGGGAGTCGATCTCCGCAGGTACCAACAGACAGTGAACACCATACTGCCACTTGGGTTTTTAGCAGGACGGCTCAAACATTTGGGTTGATCTGAAAATAGGGACCATTGAAAATCCAAGTGTGCATCATCATTTCTATCCAATGGCAATTTGATCGCCCATTTCCGCCCATTTTCAGATTTTCTATATCTATCATCACACTGGACTCCCTGTGCCCCAGTCGAGACGGTCTTACTGAGGCTCCTATTCATACCCTTGGTCCGTTTTCTAAAGCTGCTCCGGTACTTCGAAGCGTTCAGGTCGCAACGTGAACAAATGTGAGCAACGTAGAGTGGGAAAAACATGGATGGGTTGTTGGATGGGGTGATACCCAACAAGCTTGGCAATGGACATGTTCCTATTTATACATGTTGAAACTAAATAATAACTAATATATATATATATATATGTATATACTTATTATATAAATTGTTGATATATGACATGTATTGTTAAAGGAGAACAAACTGCGCTAATAGGGGAGTTCCATTGCCATTCTCACAGATGAAAAAGCGCACGGGCACTTTGACATGCTCCCAGGTTGGACAGTGGGGTGCAAAGACTATAGCTCTTATATATTCTAAGATGCTATAAGTATAGTAGCATTCAACGATTCAATGTGATGTGCTGTATTTTGTATATACTTCTGTTTGACGTATCTATTTGAATGACGTACCTTTTTGTGTCTATTTCCATGTTTGTATTTGATATGTCTCCAGATCTGTATGCATAGATACATCTGTCATATGTAGTAATATTTCTAGGGGTCCCAAAAAAAGTATCAATCACATCATAGTCATTCCCTGGAATTTTGGTGATGAATCACTGTTCAATTTTGGGGGATCACTACAAGTCTTATCAATCAGGATGTAGATATACTTATAAATATTGATTACAGATATAGTGTTATTATAGTATTATAGGTCAAGATAATGTGTGTGTATAGATACATGAAAACATGGAATTGTTTCCTATAAGATTATAAGAACACATGTCTTTTTATGGTAAACATCCTGATCCCGGCAGGCTCTTGGTTGATGCCTTTAAGAATTCTGTGGAGGCGTTGCCAGTCTTAGTTGCTTGGTTCCAGTGGTTCCCAAGGGCACCCAAGGGATACCCTCTGGTAAACTAACGTAACTATGGAAAATCACCATTTTTCATGGGAAAATCCACTATAAATGGGATTGTTAAGCCAGAAGTCAAATTTGGAAAGTCCATGTCTGACGTGTGTTGGAACCAACTTAGTGGAAGTGGTTTCATCCCCCACGTTCAAGAGAACCATGAAGTTCCAGGGCTAATTTTCCACTTCCTTGGGTGTATCAAATAGGGTGGATCCAAATGTTTGCCAGTTGAATCGCAATTCGATGCTGGCCAAATCCCCATTGTTGTTTGAATCATTCATTCTCTTCGTTGAATCCCATCTTCTTGTGCTGGCTATTGCTGGTTCTTTCGCTTGTAAATCCTAATTTTTTGCTGGTTGACACCCCAGATTGGTCTTCTTGTTCTTGTTCTTGTTGTTGGAATCACCAAATTTTCACTGCACCCCAGAATATCCCAATGTTTTTTTCAGACATATATCCCAGTATATCCCCAGTATATCCCCAGTATATCCCCATCCCTCATGGCATCCGAATCGTTGCCCATGAGGCCTACCTCATGGCCCTCATTACCGCCCTTGGTGCCACCGCCATCTATCTCTCGGAGGATGGGTCTGCTATGAGTTTTCATATGCATGTAATGTGTACAGTCTGCATCACATATACATATCCTGTATAATATGTCTATATATTATATAGGTATATACTTACATTGAATATATTTTGGGTGTTTTTGTTGATGAGGAAAAATTGCAAGTCTCAAGACTACGACTCTACCTTCACCTTGGGGCTTCGCCTACCATTCGCCTTAGATTCCCAAGCCACAGGACAGAAGCAATATCCCGAGTTTTCAGCATGCCATGTGGTTTGCCATCATCACAATGACCTCTGTCACCCGGCAAGAATGGATCGTCGTGCAAGAATGGCTTTTCTGAGTGGATTGGGATACAACTTCAAGATACCCACTGTATTCCAACAAGGCCAAGAAAAGTCATTATTTTCTCGTGATGTCCTTTGTTTTCCAGAAGTTGATTTCATTGCCATCTTGGATTATTGCAAGGAAGCTTTCTATATCTTCAGCCCGTCGAGCTAATGACTGGGCAAAGCCTGGTGAAGCGAATTGTTTAGAATGAATGTATGTAGTAAACTTATAGGTACCCTACTAGGTAGTAACTTATTATTGCACTGCTACTATTAAAAATACTTGATTCATGTGTCCCCTTTTATTGTCAGCTATCCTAGAGATGTCCCTTACTGAAATCGCCGCAGTCCTGGATGCATTGTTTCACTACAACCAATCAAACTTCGCAAATCCAGAGATCCTGCATGATCTCCATCTCAGGTTGGTTATGGGGATTATTACCCCGAGTCCTTTGAAGGCTACGTTTCCGCTTCTTGGCCGAGAGGTGGAGATATGTGGAGATGCCTAGCCCCAGGGCATCAGAACAATGGAGGCTATCCAAAAACTGTCTTATTTTGAGACAATCATATGTATACAGTGTATATATATATGTCATATAGAAACTCGAATTATATCCCAAAACCAGATGTAGATTGGTAGGATATACAAAAACAAAATGTAATATGTAAAATACATTAAAATATACTATACCATATTATATCCTAAGGTCTATAATAGCACCATTTAGTATGGGATAAACCATGTGTTGGGGTAGCCTTTTTGCCGTTTCTACAGCGACGAAGGTCTCGGTCCTGACCTTCGTCAGTGTCTTATTTCTGGCGTTGCCTGTGGGCATCATCGGTGGCACGGCAGAATGGTGGCAGATCTCGGGGGCTGGGAGTTCATGGAGGACAGTTGGCTGAGTGGGTATATAACCCATAGGATCCATGTATGGTATATATATAATTACTAACATAAAGGGGGTATATTGATGGTAAATGTTACCATATATAGCATACATGGATCCTATGGGGTATATAACTGCCACAACTCTCCAACAATCATAGATATTTCAAGAATTTTCAAGCTAGGTCATGGGGTTTATAAACCAACTTATAGTTGGGGGGGCACCCCAACGTGAAGGGACCAGCCAAATTGATCTCCAGTTTATTTTCGGAACAACATCACTTCTGTGCCGTTTTAGGTATGTCCCAAAAATGGAAAGATATGATTTGCATTTTTTGAGGTGCCGAAGAAGCATCCTGCGTTGGGGTGTTTGTGGCTCTGTGCGCTGTCCCACTTGGGGGTCAGATGTGCTTTCCCCTCAAATCCCCCGTTTCAAGTCCCTAGATCCCCAACTCGCGGTTCGGTCTCCAGGCTATGAGTTTACCTGTTGTTGGCGGAATCGTTGGAAGGTCTTGCTGATCCAGAAAGCTCGTGACGTGGCAGGGGTATGGCAACTATGCTTCACGACTTTGGTAACGCAAAACCATCCTATTACATCATGCCAAATAGGGGCATACCCAATAATGAACCTCTAATGGGGAAGGTTTATTGTTGGGTTTACATCCATAACTGGTGGATCATGTTTTGCATACTTTCTGCGACGTCGGCGATCGCACTGCAAATGATGTGTTAGGATGGGGGAAAGCATCAGCATGACATAGATTGAGGCTTGATAGTCATCATTTTCTGCCCAGAGAATCCATAAGTATCCATCAAAGTCCATCAGGAGTAAATCACCGTAGAAATTAAGCACCAAGCATAGGACTCCTTGGAAGATAGCATTAAACCATATTACCATGGAAGTATCAGCAGATGTCATCAGGTTTTTTTTGCCATGGGATACAGAATGATACAGAAACCGGGAGAAAATGGGGACTCAAGATAACCAGAGGATAACCAGAGGATAACCAGAGGATAACCAGAGGATAACCAGAGGATAACCAGAGGATAACCAGAGGATAACCAGAGGATAACCAGAGGATAACCAGAGGATAACCAGAG
>Ga0126342_10004722_pt1 | contig 23425 bp, 14 predicted proteins | sample Cyp1metagenome_FD_92528 | JGI IMG/M metagenome (GOLD analysis project Ga0126342, IMG submission 92528) | Coral microbial communities from Lord Howe Island, Old Settlement Bay, Australia - Cyphastrea 1 metagenome | ecosystem: Host-associated > Invertebrates > Cnidaria > Coral ...
GATGTAGATCAGCAGATGTGAAGGTGTGAAGATGTAGATCTGCAGGTGTGAAGGTGTGAAGATCTAGATCAGCAGATGTGAAGGTGTGAAGATCTAGATCTGCAGGTGTGAAGGTGTGAAGATGTAGATCAGAAGATGTAGTATAACGGCTGCTTTTTTACGAAGAACCCTTCGCAGGCGCTCTCGGGAATAAAAATCATGTTCCAAACCACCAACCAGAAGAAGGTTCACCCCCGATTTTTGAGATGTTGGTGAACATGTTCACCCAGCTTTATGAGATAGCAGTGGATTAGTGCCTGGAAGGACATGATTTCCCTGACTTTCCGTGGAAAAGACAATGATATAAGATATGTTCATTGATTTTCCATATGTCCCACTGACTTTCCATTGGAAAAACCATGAAAAACCCATGATTTCCATGACTTTCCATTGGAAAGACATGGAAAAACCATGAAAAATCCATGATTTCCATGACTTTCCGTGGAATCAACGTCCCTCCACCGTTCCATCCGCCGGGTCTCCGTCGGGCGTCCCTTGGTCTTCTCCAGCTCCGCAAAGCTGGCGGCCACGGCAAGCTGAGAGACGTGCGCCTCGCCGCTGGTCACCTGGTGTCTGGTGACCAGTGGTGACCAGAAACCTGGGAAAAATGAGGAATTTGCTAATGATGAATCATAGTTATTAACTGGTGATTAATCAATTATTATTCAAATTATTAACTAATAATAATCATGTTCGATATTAATATGGTTATAAACTATTAATTAATCATTAGCCCCAGTTAATAACTATGGTTTTCCTATTAATGGATTAAAAAACATAGTTATTTTCACTGGAGCGATTATGATGAATATTGATGAATCATAGTTATTAAAACACCGGTAAATGAGTTTATTATTCATCATGGTTAATGATTGGTGATTGATGGTTATCTTGACTAACGGTTTATTAATGGTGGGGTTGTTTGAACATATACCAAAAAAACAAAACGTGGAAAACTCTATGGAAAACCCATGGTTTCCAGATTTCCGACCCAAAAAAACGTGGATTCGCCAAGGCTGATTTTTCAGCAACCGATGGAAACTCTGGATTTAAACATCCAATTTTTGGATGCGGCCAGTGGTAGATCGAATTAGATGGGATCATACACCTACCATTCGAATGGGGCACAAAAAAATTCTTGGGGATTTTCAAAAATTGGAGATTTCCAATCAAATTTGACTGGAATTTTCTGAAGTTTTTTCACCAAAACGTTAAAAATATCGCGCCATGTGGAGGATCTGGCCTTTGTTTTAATCGTCCAAGATCCGAGATGGCGTCCCATCGTCCCATCGGTCTGATTTTCGCTGGATTTTCCCATGACGGATCCATGGTGCTGCTATATATGGTAACATGGATCCCATCAATATACCCCCAATGTTAGCATATATACCATATATACATGGATCCTATGGCTATGTTTGATTCGTGGTATGTTGGATGGTCCAATCTTTACCCTCCACATCCCTCGATGATCACATCCTCCCACAGGTCATGTGGGTCTCAAATCCACTCAAATCCGGTTTTGTATCCCCGATGTGTGGACAAACGTGAGCCATCAAACCTACCCCTATCATCCCCTATCCCATCCCAGTGTGCCTGTTGGTAAATAACTAACAAATAGCTCTCCCTAAGTTTAAGTTATACTATATATATATATTCCCCAAGAGCAGGTAGAGCCAGTAATAACCCATCAACCATCAACCAGCCATCATTTCTCAAACAAAACTCCACATTTATGCTGAAAACACCACAGTTGCATGGTGAACTCCGGCGCCCGGCGCCTGCTCCACGGCCGTGCGCGACTGTGGAGTCTGTGGGGCATAGCTGGGCTTCAAGCCTTCGGCTTCCAACAAACCACTGCGGATGGTGTACCTCGGTGTCACGAAGTAAAGCAGTCTGCTATGGCACCTCATGGGAATACAATGATCATGAATATCTATTAAATATCTATTAAATATCATATCTCATCAGGGAATCTCGACAATGTGGGGAGATTTAATGATATTTATCATCTGGTTATTTAACATAGCCATGGAAAATCACCATTTTTAATAGGTAAACCATGGTAAACCACCTATAAATGGGCCATTTTCCATGGCTATGTTAAATAACCAGAGGGTATATGGCTTCACAACGCTTCACAACGTGGCATTCCACTTGATCCTGGTGGAAAAGTTCCCTGGGTCCCATGGGATCATCACAAAGCCTGGCAGTTCCACTTCCATGCTTCGAAGTGGTTAGTATCTTGTGTATAACACTCGGAAATGTGGTATAGGTGTAATAATACAAACATAATTATATATATAACATATATATATATATATATGTTATATATATATATAACATATATATATATATAATATTAAATATATATATATATATAATAAACTATAATAATAATATTCTATACAAGATTATCACCCAGTTCTGCGCGGTTGTGGCTCGCCATTTCTCAGCTCCAGGATCACCGAGGAGCGAACTTGGATCCATCACGCTACCCGACCCCAATTCCTGGTTTATCCCGTTGATAATTGGGGAAATCCGGATTTTGTGGGGCAATCCTCCAAGGAAAACCGACGAAAGCCGCAGTTACAGCAGAGGTGAGTAGAAAGCAGAATGGCGCAGCGCGGTGATCGCAATGGGTGTCAGTGACATTGCGGATGTGACAAGTTGCAATGTTTCATCCATGTGGTTGAAATGGGTTGTACCCTCTGGTAAACTAACATAGCTATTGAAAATGGTCATTCATAGTGGATTTTCCCATTAAAAATGGTGATTTTCTATAGCTATGTTAAATTACCAGAGGGTAATTATTGCCCCAAAGTCACGCGTCATGGCTTGAATCAATTCTTGGCCCTCCGGATTTTTTCTGGTTTGAACAAGAAAAACTGACCCCAAGATCTGTGTGTCCATGGAGCTGAGGTTTTGTTTCTCCATAGACATGTCATGACTGCTGAGGATGCTCTGCCTGCACGCTGAACTTTGCTGATCAGAGCCCTGATACCCAAGTGAACATCAAAAGAACCCCTTGTTCTGTGATGGATATTGATCCACATTGATCCCCCCAAGTATGGTATCACAGGTTCTGAACCATCCGCACATGATCACTTTCCTGGACATTCCGTTCACACAAACCAACAAAAATCATCATGCTTATTCTTTCCCAATTGAATCCCATGATATGGATCGTAAAAACGGACAGAAACCATCATGTTCCCCATATAAAATCACCATTTTATGGCACTTCAATAAGGGCTATCCGATGGTATCCGATGGTATCCGATGGTCTCAGCATTTCAGGCCGGGGCTGAAGTCCCTGCAGGCCACTGCCGTTGTAGGCCACGAAAGCAGTGCCTGCGGCTATGACCTGCGGCCATGCGTGACCGTCGTGGAGACCTGTGGAGACCTGTGGAATTTCTGTGGGGTACCGGGGCCCCCAAGATGGGTAAGTTGGCAACTGGCTTTGTGGTTTCATGATGTTTTATGATAACTATGGTTTAACTATGGTTTACTATGGTTTAACTATGGTTTACCCAACTGGGTTTTATGATACATATGTCCGACATAGTAGTCTAGAGTTAAATGGCTTGTCAAAACAATTTGCACTTGCAATAACTTACAACTGGGAGGGCCTACATTGTAGGCACATACCTTGAGCCCACAAATGCGAAGAATGAGATACACCACCCAGTGGTGCAGGATATCTTCAAACTACATCAGTTCAGCGTCTTTGGTGAATGGCAGTAGCATTTTGGGATCATAAGCCGCGAAAAGACAAAAACAACATAAAACAACTCAAAGATATTGCCAACTGACTTTTCTATTTATTTTTTTTGCGGGTTGCTATGCTTCAGTTTAAGCATGTCATAGGAAAGACACCATGTCTATTGATGTTTGTGGAACCCAAGGAAACGGGGATTTCTGCAGCATGTCAGGAATAATCCCACTAAATAAACTATTGGCATTCCATGGTTATTCTAAACCAAAATATCTAAAATGGATTTATCACTTTACGAACTATTATATTTTTATGAACCAGAATTGGTGCATACTAGGTTTCATTGTCTCCCAGGGGCGAGCCTCAAAGTTGGCCTGCAACTGAAGTTCCACTGGGCTGAGAGGCATGTCTTGCGAGATCTCGATTTCGTAGCCTGATGCAGGGTGTATGTGCTTTGATCATGGCTTAATTTTTCGTGTTGCGAAAAGCGCAGCTTGACCAATAAATGTCGACATCATTCGGCAAAATTGGCACGGCTCACCTCTGGTACATACAAAAGACTTTCAAGGAGTCTATCTACTTCTGGCGAGATGTTTTTGGTTTCCCAGGCTGGTGATATTTTGTTCTAGCGAATTCAGTTTATTGGATGGGTCTGAAACTGCGCATAAGCAGGAACTCGCGTAAACAGTACTTGATGCAAACTGGATTCAGACTTAGATGACGCTTCATGTGAGACTTCATATCCAGGTGATTGCAGTACTTTTAGAGTACCGCTCGGATGTATAGATCAACCTATGATACCTATGCGATTCCAGTGTGTTCCAAGTCAAAGTAGCGACATGATCACTTTTTTTACTGGAACCAGTCGGCAAACATTCTTAGCGCTCAATTTGTCGGTGTGGGGTGAAAAGCAAAGAAGGGTATGGGTCAAGTACCAATGGGCGTTTCGCTCACGAAAGAAACCGTGTTCAGTCTACAAAATATCAGGACTCTCTATCTCTCTATATATATATTATATACTATATATATATATACTATATATATATAATACTATAACTCTATATATAATATACTATAGATATAATATACTATATATATACATATACGTACGTATATACATATATAGTACAACAATTTACCCATATGATAGCCATATGTGCTGGGCCTGGGCCGGCTGGGCCTGCAAGACCGCTTGACCATGTTTTCGAACTCTGGCGGTATTGGACAACAGAAACTTGTCCAACTTGGAAATAGATGGAAATAGTACCATTATATAGCTTCTGTTGTAAGAAACAATGGTAAAATGAAAATTGTTATTAAACTTCTCCAATTTTCAATGGTAAAAGGTCTGAACTGAACAAGATTTGATACCAAAAACTCTGAACACTACCACGCCCCAAAGGAGACAGAATGTCAGAGAAATTACATCTGCATTGACCCTCATTTTGTATCGTCTCAAGAATAAGTAAAATTACCAACATTTTGGGACAAAACATCAATTTCTATAGGCAAAAACTGTGGGTCAAGGTAGATTTGTACATTCCCCCTTTTGCATTGTTATACAAAACCCAACTGTTTGGTGGTATATTAACCATATATAAATTCCCAATTTCTAATCTAAAAATATTATAATAATACAGTACCCCAATGTTTCATGGTCATCATACCAATGCTCCAAAATCTATCTATCTTTCTATCTATCTATCGATCTATACTGGCAAAAACTGACGGCCAAGGTAAATGTTGATATTGATTTTCCCTATGATCCAGCCGTACCGTACCTTTTCGGAAGTGTTTGGGGTATAAAAATTGGAGGGTTACCCTCTGGTAATTTAACATAGCTATTGAAAATGGCTATTTATAGTTGATTTTCCCATTGAAAATGGTGATTTTCCATAGTTATGTTAGTTTACCAGAGGGTAAGTACCTTCTCAGACAGTGGCCATGGATCCATAGGGTTTGTTTGATACGGTTGATTTTTCCACGGCACCTCGGAGCTTGATTTTGGCCGTGCCCTTGTCCAAGTGCACAGCCGTTGTTGCCTGGGATTCCCCGGTTTCAAGATACGGTTGGGGGGTCCATACATGGGGTACCCAATAGCTAGAAACCCATCTAGATATCATGGAAACCCATGGTTTTTGCAAGGGAAAATCCATCTATTGGATGATTTGGATTGATTTGGGGGGTAGCCCGATAAGTTGGAAACTCCCATGAAACGATGACTGGAAAAAAACAACTATTGAACACCACCAACCAGAATAATGAGATGGTTTCGGAAAATGAAAATTGTTTGTACGTAGTGACTGTCCAGCGTCGCGCACCTTGATGTTTGATCCAATTCGGAGGTTGTGGTTGTGTCAAGATGTTCAAAACCTTTCCATTCCATGCTTTATCATGGTTGTTCACATTGAAATAACCATTTTGGTGTACCCACTCATGTTGACACAAACCCGCAGCCAAGAATTGCTGGATCTATGTTTTTGCTACTGTTGTTATATTCTATCACCCCCTCAATCCCAATTTTTCTGGCATCCGTCCTTCTTCTTTGCTGTCTCATCCCCATTTTTACCGCTTCGAGTCCGTCATTCTTGACGTGTTCAGATTGCGATGCTATAAAAATAACTGGTTGTTTGACGAGTTCTTCAATCACCACTGTTATATGACAAAAATAGTTATTGTCGCCATCTCCCACAGATCTTCGAAGATCTTCGAAGTGTTTATTCCATCATGATGCATCCATGGCCGAGTTGCAGTAAGCTCTAAAGTAGGTGAGATGGCGCCTGTGGCAACATGAAAACATCATATGGGGATACCCTCTGGTAATTTAACGTAGCTATTGAAAATGGCCATTTATAGTGGATTTTCCCATTAAAAATGGTGATTTTCCATAGTTATGTGAGTTTACCAGAGGGTATATGGGGATTCAACCACCCTTTCCGACTAATGGTTGGTGGTAAAACGGCCGCATAGGTGGGGGGCTTCAGGCCATGAATATCCCAAAATGGTACACTCCAAAGGCAGGACTACCAGGACTTTATTGATCAGTCAACATTACACCTGGTGCTGTTGGTAGCGTGGAATAATGATAATAATGCCGTCCAGGCGCCGTCCTGGTTTATCCTCATTTGTCACATGTATCAACTTTCAAAACAGAACATGGTATGATCATCCCACCATATTAACCCAATGGGTTGATGACCATCCCCCAATATCCAACTTTTGACCATGACACACATGGCGATATGGTTGTCAGCTTTTTCTTGTGCCTGTGACTTGTTTGACTTTTTGACATGTTTTTTTGTCATTTGTCGTTTGGTTGTAATTTGTATCATGTTATTCGTTGGCTTGGTGCAATTAGGGTTGTTTCATGTCAATTCATGTCAATTCATGTCATTTCATGTCATGTCATGTCATTTCATGTCAGGCAAAAAGAACAACTACATGACGGAGCATGACGCCACAAAAGAAACATCACGAAAAACCGGCAACACATTGTGACAAAAACAATCAAACACATACAAAAACACACACTGCAATGTATCTCCAAAGATTGTGTCATGTGTCAATCCCATCGATAGCGTTCAGCCCCGGAACAAAAATGCTCTGCCTTTTAGATCAGCCGTAAGCCCTGAAGCTCTGACTCTTGCACAGTTCAATGTTTGCATGCTCAATCAGTTCACTGTTTCTTCAGCAAACCGAGGGACGTGCCCCCGTGATGAACCGGTGGCGCGAATTGGCGTTGACAAATACAGGTGCCGCATTTGCCAGGGAACATCCGTTGCAAACCATCAGTCTGCAGGACACCAACGTATTTTGTTTCAAAAGCACAATAGGCCGGTGCTTGAGTTGTCACACTTCAACAATCTTCAACATAGATTAAATCCCATGGCACTGCAAATCAAGCCTTGCTACTTCTCCACATGCAGATTTCGACTCAGCTGCAATCATCTAATGAAAATTTCTAGGTTTTTTCTGCGATATGTTCCTGCTTCGCATGTATTTCTATGCTATTCCAAAATGCCATGGAGAAGATCCCTGCCGGGGTGACACAGCGGAGTTTGCCACTCGCTCTTGATCGGATGCCTGGAGAGTTTCCCAGCAATATTTTAGGGGATGGCAACCGTTGCTGGCAACCATGGTCAATCACATGTACCTAATACCCTCTGGTAATTTAACATAGCTATTGAAAATGGTGATTTATAGTGGATTTTCCCATTGAAAATGGTGATTTTCCATAGTTATGTTAGTTTACCAGAGGGTATTTCAAACAGGAAACCATGGTTTAATAGAGACTTTTTACACTTATTTGGGACCATTGAGGAGGTATTTAATACTAAGAGGATGGGATTACCCATGAGGTTTTTAATCATCTAGGAATTGACCACATAAAATTCACCATACTAAACAAACCCCTCCGTGTTGAAGACACATCATTGTTTGAGCTTCTGCCATCCCATGTCATCCCCAAACCCACCGTTCGATTTGTAGCAGTTTTCAGCCTAGGGATTAGTCGAAGAGTCATCCAAAGTCCATATGAAAAGCCAGGAATTGGGTACCCCCAAATCGTCCAAATTAGACCATTTTCGTATATTGAAACGCATGGTTTTGGGGTACCGCCATTATAGGAAACATCCAAGTGTAAACCCTATAACCAACCAATGGGGATCTCGGGCTCACATGGCATGTTCTATAGGGAGGATGGGCACAACATCTGTGCAGATCTTTCATGAGAGAATGCTGTGTACAAATCGTAAATAATCATGTATATCTATATCTATATATCTATATATATATCTATATCTATATATATATATATATATATATATAATATATCTATATATATATATTGAGAGGGCGCAAGAATGAAGTTTGACAAGACCAATAAAGCCTAGACCAGTGTTTTTTGAATCTGCTCAATTCCAACTTTCGAGGTATCTCCGAAGCCCTCCATTCAGTGGATCGCTGGCTTTAGCTTGTTTTAGGCCATTGGATTGCGATATCTAGTCTATATATATATATATATTTGTATATGTATATGTACATATATATATATATATATATATATATATATTTGTATATGTATGTATATATATATCAGTTATCAAGCATCAATTGAGTTTCAAAACACCTACTGGTTGATGATCATCGGGATTATTTACTACGTAACCAATATATACATATAATATATCATGTGGAATGTCACAATCCGTTATATATATAGGAGAATCCCTATCAACCAACCAGTATAGTGATAAAAACCCAAGACATGGATTTATAATAAAAGTAGTATGATTATAGTGATATGATAGGGTTTGATCACTATTATTGGGAGAATCAAACTACTATATAGTGAGTAACGACAATAGGGTCACTATTGTAACTAATAGATTCAAAATCACTATAATTATTAGTTATTAGTATTAGTTATACCACGAATAATAGCAGCAGTAAATAACTATTCAAAATATTTCAAAATCACTATATATATAATTACATATAATTATAGAAACTATTGGTAACTCCCTAATTTTTTCCCCCCAACCCCCCCGCCATCACCGCACTGATTGCTTGAAGGGCGCCTCTCACTGGGCGGGTGCCGCCTGCGCTTGCGCCTGCGCCTTCTGTGCGACCTGAAGTCAGAACGAAAATGGTGGTTGAACAGAAGATGATGATTTAACCATCAAAAATGTCAGTTTAATTCTAAGTATTATATATTATATCAAAATATATTATTATCATTAGTATTATTATATATTATTAGTATTATTACTATTATTATGATAGGACACAATACTAATATATATATATATATATACATGTGTTATCAACAAAAATGATGATTTTTGTCCACAAACAGGATGATTATCAAAGAGTGACACATCCAACAAAAGTGACTCTAAGCAAGGCAAAACGTGTTTTAGCCAATATGGATAGTGAGTTAAATAGCAGCCATGGTGGTTCAACAACAGTGGGCCCAATTGCTTCAGAGGTGGAATACACACTACCAACGTTTGGAAACTCACCTATTGCTTGAAATTCTCACGGTCAACGATGGGAATTGACTGGTTTTTCAAAATACAGTATTTCGGACGCCTTTTCTAGGGAGGTTCTACCCATTTTTTGTCAAATCCCAGTTTGAATACACCCCCACTTTCGTTGAATCCTCATTTGACGCGCAAATTCAAAGTTGCTCTCGCTGACGAATAAACCACCTCATTTTGACGTTTCAATCCCAGAAGTGTGTTTTTCAGGTTAGCACGCTCAATCGTTCATGTTTACACCAAAGATCAAGGTCTCGTTCTGCTCAAATCACCCATTTTTGATTGGCCAAAGAATCTCATAAAAAACCGTTAGAACTCCCCTTGTTTGACGGTAATCATCATGAATCATCAGTATTGCCCCATTACCATATTATCAATCGACTATTCACCACTACTGTATCCCATTACTTCTAGCCAGTTTTAAACGTTGTTTCTTCAACAAGGCACTGGAAGGAACAGCTTGAACTCGGGAGGCAACTCTTCCTCACTATAGAGGCGATCGCTGAAGTAGATGCGGCGGATACCTCCCGGTGATGAGACATCCTCGAACTAGATGGTTAAATGGTTAGTAATAGCCATAATTATGGTTACTATGATAATGGATATATTTGGATAACATACGTGGATAGAAATGGTTGATAATTGATAATGGTTAATGCGGGTTAATGCAGGTTTGACCTGGAGGTCGTGGCAAGGATTCCGGTGAATCCATTTTGGGTCTGCTGCCGATAACATATTATCCGATCAATATATCCACAAGTTGGTTCCGGATATTGGTGGGACATGTTTTTTTTTTCCAATCATGGGTATAAAATAAAATGGGAAGCCAACTACACCAAGAGTTAAGCCTCCCTGAGGCCATCGTGTGCTTCACAAGGCCATCAATAAACCTTCGAATAGGCTGGTCACCTTTGGGGGTTGGCCCGGGCTGGCTCAATCCCATCGAATATATATATAATATGATATATTATAATGATGATACAATGGATATATAATAGGATATCGAATATCTAATTAACAACATGATACACGTTTGTCTGAACATGTTGGGGAACAAAAATATTGTTATACATGTTATATTATATCCACTCAGCATCTTTGCCAGTAAAATTGTTGTTTCATGGGCATACTGGATGTAACGGGTGTGCTCAATGTTTAGACACCCCCATTATTTCGTATTGAATGAACCTCCATAAACACTGGCTACTCCGGTGTTAGAACTACACTAGTTCCTTCTACTTTCCGATCCATAGAAATATGTGGGATCCCATCCCTGTAATCACCCCCTAGGTGGGACCTCAAAATGAACAATTTTACCAGCGTTTTCTGAGGAGTGCTCATGAGAAAGTGGGGGCCGGACTACAACCATCTTCAACCCATTGCATTGGGGGTATGCTTCACTCCATGTTTTAACTGGAAGCCAGTTTTCTTTGGGAATCCAAGATATAATATACATATATATATATGGTAATGAGCGGCTTTAGCCTGGCTTAGATCGCATCAGCATCATGGTATAAGTTGACATATATATATGTTATATATATATATTATATTGTGAATACATGTATATATATATATATATGTTTTACCCATCATGTAAAATAGGGCGACGAGTGGACATGACACTCCTGGATCGGACATATGGCTGAATGACCACAGAATTAACCAGCTTTGCAACCCAACAGCAGGTTCCAGGGTTCCGTTCCAGTCTTCAAGGCTGACACAAAACGGCGCACCACTCCAGACCCAGAGATTGAAACCCAACATTCACTGCTGTGGGGAACAATGAAAAACATGGGGTTAAAAATGAACGACTCTTCATGACTCTTCATAGAATTGACATGAATTGACCAACACGCAAAACAACCAACCATAAACAACCAGCACATCATTGATTTGCCGACGGAAGCAGCCAGTACCTATATCACTCAGTACATGCTGTCCCCAAGTGAATGTGATACTGTATTACATCAGAACTCTGATCATTCTCAGGCAGTTTGGCTGAATATCAATAGCAATGGGAATATCAGCGAAACCATCCAACAACTAAGCCATAGACCCCGCCACAGACCCGGGGGTTGGAAGACTACTTTCCTCTAAACATTTGGGCCATGGTCAATATTTGGTATATAGCTCCAAGTCATCAATTTTTGAAGACTGTATTATCGTTTTTCAGGTTTGGGTATATAAGCAAATGTTATCGTTTTTTGAAGAGTGTATTATCGTTGTCCAAGCCCCAGCTCAGTTTCCAAAAAATAAAGATGTCTCGAATACTACTCTCCATTGACCTAAATTTTGGCTGTAGCTCATTTGGTGATTCTCAGGGTTGATGTTACTTGGTGTTCTCATTCCATTGGTGACGCGTCAACCATTTCTGTTGGATAAATCCAATTGGCATATAGCCATCTACCACCCATTCACGAATAAAGCACATGTTGAATCTTAACTTATATACAGTACATGCCTAGTCTGTGAGTATCTCTCCTGACTGGTGGTTTGAATGTGTGAAAACTGATAGGGATTCAGAATATAACTATAATCTCATTTCTAGCATGGAACATAAGACACCTTAATCCAAAACACCAAGTAGAGATAGTGAGTGAAATGTTACCTATATTACAATATATATATATATATACAATATGTATATATATATATATTACTACATTGTATATAACTATATTATATATAACTATATTTATAGCTGTGGATTCGCATTCCAAACCACCGGGGCAAGCCAAGTAAGTTCTCCAGGCTACGGCAATTGGCATGAAGCTGAACGCGAAGAGTCTCGATGTAGTTGGTTCCATAGGCACGGCGGGTGAAATCTGAGAGATTGAACTGGATCCTCGGGATGGTTTGGGTCAGAAAGCCCGTAAGCCCATGGCTTTTGAGGATGGGTCAATGGTGGAATTTCATGGAATTTTACCAAGAATACACAGTATAAATATGGGAATATTCTGGGAGTATGATGGGAGGAATATGATGGGCGGTTCCGAACATCTTCCACTTCTCATCCAAGTTATTATTTGTTAACTTTAATGGGGAAACCACTGTTTAAACAAAAAAAGCCAAAATAATGAGGGCGATGCTGAACATGGAAAAACACACTTTCAACCCTCCTAAGAAACATTGGTCACTTGGGACCAAATAATTAGAGTTGAGCATGTGAAATAGTTGAAGTCCGCAGCCAGTCTTGTGTGTGAGGCCCTGGAATTTTGAACCACACCCAATCATGTCGAGCTCTCTGTAGCTAGGACCTCTGACCCTATGCGCGGAGACTTCTACGGGAAGATCTACTGGTTTCTGGGGGTTCTGCGACTGGAGAAAACAACGGAACTGCAAATTCTTTTCACACAATCTGCCATCCGTACATCTAGATGTCCTTCAAGTGTCCTTCAAGCTAAGGATGTGCCAACCCCCAAAACACCTGTTGACAAATTGCAGCCGGAGATCTGATTCCAGCCTGGCAAAGGGTGCATGGGAGGAACTCTAGATTTTGCCTCTAAAATCAGTTTTTATCAGTAGAGGTCAAGACTAGATGTTTACCATGATTTTACCTATCTATCATGTAGATTTTACATGATTTTACCTATCATAATTCTTATTCTGTCCCCCAAAAATGCCACCGCTAGGTGCTTCGTGTTTTTCAAACAGCTCCCACACTTTCACCAGAGCCAAGTTCTCTGGTCGGCCAGAAACTTGGCTCATCTTCCGGCGTTGTTGTTTATATGTCTATAATGTGATATATGAATGTATATGATGGTATATGGAGAATGGGGCTGCAATCTGCATTTATATATGCATTTATCATCTTTTCTGCGGATATGGGTCAAAATGCTGCCCAAAACAACAGCATGCACTTTTACCATTTCTTCCGGGTTCCCAGCTCTTGAAGTATGACCCCATGTCTTAGTGTTCAAAACCGGGAACATGTGCCAAAAATTGCAAAAATCTAATAATTCATCCTCATACATTGCGCGGTTTCAGAACCCTTGGAAGGTGCCCCGGAAGGGACCCTGACTTTGTGGGAGCCGCGCCTTCATCTAATCGCATCGGCATGGTGCAAATGAAGGGCTTCACCCTGGCGACCCATGGGTGTATGGGGATACCATGAGACCAGAACATGGCAGCTAAAACTATGCAAAAACTATGGAAAAACCATTAAAAAAACCATGGGATTATAGGGTATTCATGGGTATTCCATGTTCAAACGAACCCAAACAAATAATGGGAATGTTTACCGACCAAGAATATGAGTTGCAGCAAGGGTAGCTGGATCTCTCCAAGAATGGGCCAAGAGTTTTGGGGGACCCCTAAATCCACTAATGAGATATGATGTTTCCAATCATAAACTCAACAATGAAACCAAGCTGGATGAGGCAACTGGAATCCGCTGCGGAATCTTTGCAATGTTGGCCCTGGATAACTAGCCTCCAGTCACTGGTTGGTGGTTGAGCCACTTGAAAATATGAACATCAGGTGGGATTAGCGTTTCATTCTTTTCTGGGGTGAAAATCAAAGATACATGAAACCACAAACCATTCTCCCAGCCTTCACTCCAACTCTCGAACAAATAGCACTCCAATATTTCGCCAGCGAATTCTCACTGGTTGAAAGCCGAACTTGGATCAAATGCAAATGGTTAAGACATGGGCGACCAAAACCTACAGCTTTGGTGGCATGAATCATTATAGTTTGGGTACATTGACTTTGCTCCTTTTCTGCAGGAACGAACCCCATAGATACACTTTTGTTGGTTTTTAACTATAGTAGGATTCATTTCATGAAATTTCATGGATATGTATTTTTGTGTACAGTATATCTACTATCTGCAGTTGAATGGGTGAGCACAAATCAAACATGTTATGACATACCTTAGGGGCCCCATTCCCATGTGTATGGTATATCATTGTTTTGCGAATTACATATTCCCATATCCACATATGTATTATATATCTCATAGATGAATAATTATATATCTCATTCATATTCCATCATTGATGGTGGATTCAATAAGCACTGGGTGTTTTTGTTGGCCAATCAATGATATAGCACTCGGAAATAGCAAAAAAACACAGTGAAAAAAAACATACAGATATCGAAATTAATTGCCATTCATCAACATTACAGCAATCACCCTTAATCAACATGTTTCTCACCATTGATCACCACTAGCAATCCCCATATTTCGGAGCAGATTGCTATGATTTCGGACCATCCCATCGGTGTCATGAAACGTGAATGCGATAGGTGATGCTGTGATGGTTGATAATATTAGAAATCTGTAATAATGGTATATAACAATGGTGTTTTTTTTTTCTGATTCCAGATTATATACCAGCTATATGATCATCACTAGTCTGGTTTAATTATATGCGTAATGATGGTGATTAATGATGATTCCAGATTCCACTAATAAATAGTTCGAGAAGATTAGCTGCATTGCGCGCAATGGGATTTCCCAGCCACATCAACCCAGGAGTATCTTTCTGGTGATTCCATTACTGCATGTAATCCCGCAATCCCCCTATAATTATTATATAAATATAATAATATATAATCATCAAGCATTAATCACCACTATTAACTAGAACCAAGCATTATATTCATTACTATACCATCATACTATCCATGTACTAACCATCATGAACAACCATTCACCATTACTATCAAGTTACTATCCATTTATTCACCATCCTTAAGCATTCTTAACTAGTTATAAGTTATACCCTCTGGTGAACTAACATAGCGAACTGGAAAATTACCATTTTAATCATTTTATAGCTGGGTAAATCAACTATTTCTATGGCCATTTTCAATAGCTATGTGGGTAAAAACTATGGAAAATCACCATTTTCAATGGGTCAATCCACTATCAATGGCCATTTTCAATAGCAAACTGTTAGTTGACCAGGCCGGGCATGGCGGTGGCAGCCGCGCCTGGTGGTGCTCTGATAGTTGGAAGCCCGAAAGCGTCGACGCACTTCCTTGTCGTCCAGGACGGTGACCTCGTGGATCGACGTTGTAAGGAGATGTTCCGGAAAAAAATTGACCCAATATGGGATTTATAAGGATTGATATGGATTTCTATCGGTATGGATCAATACCTATTAATACCATTTTTAGGGGAATGAACATCCATTTACCAGCTATTTTGATGTCCACCAGGGGTACAAGATTTTGACACACTGCCATATGGATTGATATGGGATTTATAAGGATTTATAATCCCAATGATCACATCCTATGGGATTTATAAGGATTGATATGGGATTTATCCTTATCTTATGGGATTTATATGGGATTTATCCTTAGGATTTACCGAATGCTCCATCTTATGGGATTTAATGTGGGTAAAACAATGTCATAAACCACCCATGACTGGGAATGGTATAAATACCAACTATTTATGGTGATGACTGGGGGATAATACTACTATTGTTTTACCCACATTATCATGTTTATCCTTGGGATCTATTTTAAAACATTGGGATATTTTGCTCAATTCTCGAGGATGTATTGGTATTTAGCTTGGGGACAATCAATATATATATATAATAATAATAATGATGATGATAATAATAATAACAATAATAATAATCATGATAATAATAATAATAATATATGTTTTCAAAAGAACATGTGGAAAAACCGTGTTTTTGTCTCCCATTCGGAACATCATCTACATTTCATGGTGGGTAACTTTGCACATCAATGTTGGTGGATCCCGGGGGGGAAGCATTTATGTTGGTGTCCAAGGGAATCTATGTATAATGTAGCGTTGCCACTCTTGGTGGCTGAACCATCATGAGTGGAACCCTCTCTTGGGTCGCCTGGGGGTTCTGGAACATTGGGAGAATGTGATTGTTGGTATGTGTGTGTATTATACATTCATATATATATATATATCTATGTGTATATGTATAGTGGCATATAATGGCATCATCCTGAAGTAGACAGAATATAAACATGTTGTACATACACACACAAGCACATTGTGTTTTAATATAATGGTTAATGTTCGTTCAGTATGTACTAGTATCAACTCCAGCCATCTCCAGGATATATGTTGAACCCAAGATATCCAAGATATCCAGGAAATCTAAATGTACTGGAAAGGATATTGATTGATCATTTCACCAAAGGAAATGAATGATTCACCATTTATGTCTGGAAGATTCAGGAAGTTATAAAAATGGCTGTGGATCAAAAGCCACTGGCTTCACACCAAAAGAGCTGACTATTGAAACCCCTGCTGGGGCCATCTTGGGCCATGATTCATGGAGAGTTTCCCCTTTTTTTGTTGATTTAGTCCCTTTTGTGTCCGTATCCTGTCCATCACGGCCCCAGCCAACATGGGGAACATTGCCATGACCCACCAACATCATGTTGAAAAACATCTTGGGCGAAAGGCGCCCCATGACCGCAAGATCATTTTTTAGCCTCACCTCAAAGGTGAAATACTTCTTCAAGTTCTTGATGATCATCACCTCCGTGGGGGTGGAACAACATGGAACAACCCAGGACCCAACCACCAAAGTATACTGATGGTTTCAAGCCCACTGGAAACATAATTGCATCATATGTGGGGGATCATCATCTCTATCGTTCACAGAACATATTTGACACCACTCAGTGCATGGGTAATGACTGCGATGAGAAGTCTTGATGGGCCAAGATTCCGCGGGTTTTTTTCGGCTCCAAATCTGTGACATGACCAGCCAAATGGGCAGCATGGGTAAATTATCTAACAACCCATGGACCCACATATTCTTGCGTCATTATAGCAAATGGTGGTTTCCTAAAATAGGGCTACCCCCAGTTATCATCCATTTTAGATGGGTTTTTTCCATGATAAACCATCTATTGGGGATCCCCTAGGGCTATGGAAAGCCAAGGGGCCAGGAAGGGCAGTTTGATGCCCAAGGTCTTGGACGAATCAGCTGGGCAAGTGATGTAGGTCGTGCTCACATTGGTCCCCATGATCTCCTGGCCGAGAGATGTTTTGCAAGATGTTGGGATTTTTTGTGCAAACCTACAAGTACAGTTTGGATATGTTTGGATTGTTTTGCAGAATTCTAGCTGTTAAAATGCGTTTCACCACGGAAAAAAAATAGCACACTTTAAACTTGACACTTATGAAACACCATTGAAACCCACGTAAAATGGGGTCATTTCAATTCTGACTTCAGGTCACCGTTCAAGCATCCACAGCGACCACTTGACCCGTCCAGAACGCTGGATTGGATATCCGAATCCGTGAGGCGCTTGATGTGACCATTGCGCACCTGTCGTGTGCTGTTTGGTTTCGTATGAAGATACTTTCCCTGAATTTGGCAGGTCCAACAAGGGGCACATTCAAGCAGTAAAAATATGTAAAAATCATCTTTCTGCGTGTGTTTCCATGTAGACCTTCCCAGAAAAATTGAAATTTCTCGTTGCCACGTTGGATTACCAAAGGATGAAACTGAAGCATCCATTTTCGCTTGAAGGTAGTCTGTATGGAGGTATCCTTATGCGGGACAGGTCAATAATGGTCAATACCTGACCTTCGAAACATTCAAAATGCACATGAACACTAGCCATATTTATCATATTTGGATGTTCACCAAAGAAATAGCCACGGTTCTGCCATGTTGTCTCCATAGGTCTCGATATTTCACTGCTGAATGAAGAGAAATTGGGATTCAAGCAGCGCCTTCTTGTCCCAGATCTGAAGTGGTTTGCTGCCGATGGAGTACAGGATCGAGAGGAATCCGGACTGGTAGGTGTTTTTGAACCTTGGTGGAGCCCATCCCACTAAATATCTAACAATTTTCGGTCGAGGATGTGGCCGTTTTTAACGGGCTGCAGTTCAGTTCGACACCATCACTGCATCACATCTTTGGCACACATAGCCAATATCACATCCTAGCGTTGTACTGCTAAAAGCATAACCATGTGTTTTTGTGGTTGAATGTTGGGTTCTCTAGCCAATATCTTTCAATGATAGGTATGACTTTGGGTGTCTGTGCTGCCCAGTTCACCCTCTGCCAAAGCTACTGGTTGCACAACAGGTCCAGTGAAACCCATACAACAATGTTGTCCCATCAAAGCTGTTAGCCATCAAATAACCATCAAATAACCATCAAATAACCATCAAATAACCATCAAATAACCAATAGTTCCAACATGTTCCAACAAAAATCACCATCAAAAACCAGAGGATTTCTTCAGCACTGCATTGCTCGCCTTGGCACCCGGACATGATGCAAATCACCAGTTGCTTTACGCACTGGCCGCCTTTTCACTATGTGTCACGCGGTTGTCCGTTGCTCTTTTTCTCTCTGAATCTTTGAGCCAAAGGTTGACCGCCAATGGCCAGGGTTGCCAAAGATCACCCAAAGATCACCAGAAAAATAGGTACCCCCATATCCTGCCATGGCTATGTACACGTGTTTGTTGTTATCAAACATTGGATGACCATTCCAAGTGAGCAGTGGCTGCTAAAGCCGCAACTCCGTTCCCTTATACTGGTGGGTTAATGAATGGGAAATTTATGGAGTGTGAAAATCCTCAATAACTTGGATAGACTATATATATATATAAGCCCACACAATCACCAGGGTTTTGAACACTGCTCAAGTAATAAATGGTTATTGAAACTACAAGTTTCGATGGAATACTGTACCTCCACGAATGAGGGGCTTCTTAAATATAGGTTCTACAGACTGCTAAACTGGGATGGCTGGATAGAGGATAGTGGTTGATTTTCTTGATTGGTTGATAGGGGTTCCCCTCGGTGTTCCCCATATGAATGTGAATCATGAGAATCCCCATTCAATCAGTAACACCCAAGAAATACCCTCTGGTAAACTAACAGTTTGCTATTGAAAATGGCCATTTATAGTGGATTTACCCATAAAAAATGGTGATTTTCCATGGTTATGCTAGTTTGCCGGAGGGTAACATGAAATAACCATCAATTGACCGACGCGACCGTGGGTTATGTCTCTTGACTTGTGTCCGTAAAATCCATAGAGCACTGATCGTGACACTAGAGTTGAGCAGTGTCACAAACCTCCTGGAAAATCGTGGAAAATCCGTAGGGTAGTGTAACCCCCAAGCAAATGTTCAACTTACATCAACTTACCATAATTTCTTGGTCTCCCAATTTTGATTCTTGGAATCCCCTATAAATCTTGCTTTGAAATCCCCTATAAATCTAGTGGATGCGGCACCTGAAAGCCGCGCGGCCGCAGGCCCGGAAAATTGGAAATGCAACTCCTGCGGCCACGGTCCAAGCTGTGGAAGCTGACCCGAAAGGAAATCCAGGAGCTTCGGTGGTTGGAAACCCCTCCGGGGTTGCGTAAACATACAAAAAACCATGGAAAAATCACCATTTTTAATGGGAAAACTCACTATAAATGGTGATTTTCCATAGTTATGTTTACCAGAGGGTACCTGTTATGAACAGTTGCTTTCAATGTGACCAAAAAAAACCAGCCGGATCTGATTCTGTGTGTCTGGTAAGCATCCCAAGGTTCCCGTGGTGGGGATACCATGACTTTCCGGGATGATGAGATCAGCTAAGCCTAGCGTCAAAGACCTGATGGCTTCGCGTGATTATGGATCATAATTCTCAAGTCATCTCAAGTCGCTTTAAATGTATTTAGACAATTTAGACACTAACTTTTAATTTTTATATGTTTTTAGATGTTGTTTATGATAATAATTGATAATATACTCAACCAGTTAGCAACTTTAAGTGAGTTCCTGCATCCCAGAGCAGACTTCATCCCAGGCAAATGAGTTGAACCTGAAAGTGCACACACACTGTGGACACTCGTTGTTGAACATATAGCCATGGTTGAAATGGCCATATCTATATATGGTTGGATTCAAATATGAATAAATATATTATCCATTTGTAGATGATTAACCTATATATATATTATATATATATAGGTTAATCATCTACAAATGGATAGTTTTCCATGGTTACGTGACAAATTGCCAGAGGCCAAATTTCTCTATGGATCGGATCTGCAGATTTTCTGCCCGTTTCTCAAATGAGGGAGAATCTTGTAAAAGACCGCCCCGGAAAACACACTGAAACACAGGAAACCATTTTAGTTTTACAAATATGAATATATTACATGTTTATAGATGTTTATAGATAATATGTATATGTATGTATATATATATATATTATATGTTTATAGCGTATTCATCATCTAATTGTTGGACCCAGCTTTAAGCCATACCCAATTTGAATTCCAAATGTCGGAGGGTCATCCCGGCGCTACTGGCCTCAACGTTTGTGAGGTTCACCGACGCATCTGGAGAGTGGAGCAACGTGCAGTGGGTCAAAAGTTTCCTCAAAATTGGGCTACAATTTTTTTTGAGAAATGGTTTCCAGTGGGTCAAAAGTTTCTAGTGGGTCCAACTTTTTGGGAAATGGTTGCAGAAAGAAAATGATGAAAGGTGCATTGTGGTCCCAGTGTCTATATCCATCTATAATGTCTTAAGATGTCTTAAGTTTGTGAATGAACAGTGAAAAAACGGGTCATTGGGTCATCCGCCTCCAGCCTTTTTGGGTTTCCCAGCTTTGCATCCAAAGCGACAGAAACATGTCCTGAATCCATGGGACGTGGGCCTGGCACGATGGAGATGCGGCCGGAAACCATTTGTTTCGGCAGTTTCTGGGTGAATTGGGTATGGATCAATACCTATTAATACAATTTTTAATGGGATGAACATCCATTTACCAGCTATTTTGGGGTTCACTAGGTACCAGGGTTTTGACCCATCCCCAATTTTAAAATTTCTGAGATGGAACACCTCATCAAAAGGTTCCCGGATGAAATGGCGTGTGCGTAGTCAAGCGTAGTCAAATTCCATTCGGTCATGGCGGCGAAATTCAATTTATATCTCGATTTCGTAGTGCTTTGATCCCCCCAATGTTTCTGGTAAAAAACCGCAAAATCATGGGTCGCGAATTCCCAACATCCTCTGAGTTTCCGAATAAACCCCATCTTCCCTGTTTCATTAATTCTGCATCCATTTATGATCAACAAAATTTTTAACCCAAGCGATAGCTTGGGAGTTGGTTTCAAAACAGGGTACCCGCAAAGTTTGATGGTTCATGCAATTTTCGTGAAAATTATTGGACTTTCAAAATGGATGCTTTGCAATGACCACGACTTGTTACAATAATTTTGCGACAATTTGCCAGCTACAGGCCCATTTTTGATGAAATCAGACACTGGGCAAATCCCCTGTCTTTCAACAAAACACACCATCATCTTATTAGTTACCGCTATGTATACCAGCATATCTCCATTATATCCGCATCATGGTTGGTTATATATCCTCATGCAATTATTTGGGTTTGTTTGAAATTTAAGATACCCAAAAAAATCCATCAAATTATAGGGAAGCTGACTTTCTCAGCCACCAAATTTAAGGGTATATATATATCCTCCATCTTTAGACAATGATAATCAATTTTATTTGATTTTGTTTGGGGTTTCCTCAATCATCTTTAGAACATGATAACCAAATTCGGGAAAATGATGATAACCTATTGCCATGCTTGATTACCCGAAGGTAGTTCCATTAATCATCATTAATCACCATCAATTACCATTACATGGTAGTTGATCATCATTATTAACAAGTCTTGACTATTAATAAGTATCCCTTCTATATTTATTGTTTGTTCTATATCCCATCATATCTCCCATTATGACTTATAACCCCATTGTAATGAGTCTGGCTTGATTATAATATTTACCTAACCCGGAAATAGCTGAAATAAGGCCATTTAGGGATTATTCCCTTTATAACAACCATTCCTGTGACATCACAATGAAGTCATTATAACTCATCCAATGATATGTATAATATATATATATGTGTCCTATTTGTCTTATTTAATTGATACATCCTAATATATTCCATTATTAATCTATATATATATATGACATATTGATAACTATGTAACGTATATCCCAGTATATAGTTTCCATATTCTATCAATCTGGATATAATAGTTATATATATATATTATATTATACTATACTGTATTATATCATGTCATATCATATATTATCATATATTATCATATTATATCATATTATATCATATTATATTATAATTTTATATTATAACATTATATTATATTCTATTCTATTATATTATATTATATTCTATTATATTCTATTATATTCTATTATATTCTATTATATTCTATTATATTCTATTACATTATACTACATTAAAATATATGATATATGATATATGATATATATATATATATTATACACGGGTATATATATATATGTCCCATATACATGTATCCTATATATCCCAGATATTCCATATACCCTAAATTGTAAAACAGCATTGATACTAGGCTCTGGGTATCGTTGATACTTAGATACTGGTATCTGGGTATCATTCATACTAGGGTTGGGTATCTGCGGTTATGCAGGCAATATGTGAAAATTACTCTTGCATGACTCACCCACAAAACATCTCAAGCGTCACAGTTTTTTTCACCGGCGAAGCTCACATGTATCCTGCATCCCTCAACTTCTGCTCATCCTCTTGAAAGAGCTTGGCGACGAAATGCCAGTGC
>Ga0126342_10004723_pt1 | contig 23424 bp, 25 predicted proteins | sample Cyp1metagenome_FD_92528 | JGI IMG/M metagenome (GOLD analysis project Ga0126342, IMG submission 92528) | Coral microbial communities from Lord Howe Island, Old Settlement Bay, Australia - Cyphastrea 1 metagenome | ecosystem: Host-associated > Invertebrates > Cnidaria > Coral ...
CCAACCACCTTTCGGTCAATCAGTGGATTCGCTCTGCCATCCGTGATTCACAACAACCAACGTCTCCTATAGGTTTCCTATTCTGAAACTTCCGCCACCGCCTTGTGCGGTACTACTGGTAGAATGTATAATCCCATAGAAATAACCACTTATAACTGGTAAATGGCCATAACTGTGTTTACTTGGGGAGCTATTCGAGTTTCAAAAAGTGACGCCGATGAAGGGCGGACTGCCACCTCCAGCTGCTGGTTCCAGACTGCCACCTGCAGGAGGAGTTGCCACGAAGCGATATTTCCTGGAAGGTAAATTGGATTACAGTGGCAAAATTGGATTACCCTCTGGTAAACTGTCACGTAACTATGGAAAATCACCATTGTTAATGGGAAAATCATCCACTATAAATGGCCATTTTCAATAGCTATGTTAAATTACCAGAGGGTAAATTGGATTATGGAAAAACTTCAATCTAGTAATAACAATTTACAGTATCCGTAAATTGTTGGAAGTAATGATGTCAACTCTAGCAAAGGCATACCCTTCAACTAGCTTCAACCTTGGACTCACCCATCTTTCAACCGCATGGCTGAATCTCCTCTGGAAAAGCGATGTCTTCTCCATGGGTGGAAATTGATCTCTCATCACTCAACAGACCTTTGATTAAAGTCCTAAGCTTAGGTGTTTATGATATTTGGATGGTCAGTAGTCTATGGAACACAAAAATGAATGGCCAATCTTGGAAACCCTCATTGTTTTCATTGCTTAGTCCATATTCCTCTTTATTGCAAACATAGCTGGTAACAAATTACTCATTCAGTCCGTTTACCCAGCTGAATGCGCAAAATTGACCCCACCAACAACAAGGTTCCATACCAAACTACCGAATAGTTTGGAGGACCACAGATTTTCGGTACATCGATATCCATAGATTGGTCGGTTAAAATATGGGTTCCAAATATATGCTGATATGTTGATTGCATATATTATATCTGCTTCTAAAGTGTGGTTGCAATATTGGGGATATCCACACATACCACCACCAAAAAAAAGATTGAACAGGAACACTCCTCGAGTGATAAATCAATATGATGCAACTTCTATCTTTGAGTGATTATATACTATGGATATATATATATATCCATACATACACAATATATATATATACATACACTATATACATAGATAATATATATATATACATATATATCTACATAGAGAGTAGGTTAAAACATGACAGAATAACCATCCCCAACCGATCCAGTTGCCTCTGGTGGATCTCTTGAGCATTTCGTTGACCTGGCACAACTGAATTGCAATCGCACAACTGAAGATCTGTTGGAAAATATGTCCTTACTACAGATTGATCTATCTATGTATATATATATATGTATATGTATATGTTACAACTACAATTAGAAATTTATATATGGATATTCTACAGATATATACTTACTACAGTTACATATGTATATATATATATATATAACACAAGGATAGAAATGTAACATCCCGCTGAAATAGTGCGAAGTTACTCTTATTAATTGCATGGTGACTTTGTGGGGTAGCCATATTCAGATGGGTTATTGATTTTGAAATATAATTTGCTGGAGGGCATATCCCCCTTGTATCCTCATTCTATCCCATCATTGGTTTCATTGTAAATTGTAAGCAACTAGATTCAGATTCCGATGATATTCCTATCAAATAACAAATCAAGCAACATCCTTTAATCACTCTTCATTCATTGGAGTCAATCATCTCTAAATGTCACTGCACTTCCCCAAATATGGAACAATAGGTTTCGATACATCCTATATATATATATACATCACTTGGAAGGATCATCCTGCCAGCAACCAATGGAACATTCACCCAACGTTTCAAAAAAATAAGTTATCCATAGCCACCAGAAACGCGCTATTTCTGCAAAGTGGTGCACACCACTTATGAGTTGGTTGATTTCCCCCATCCGCCTATAGATATGATATATCCATCACAAACCCATCTGTTAGAGTAGTCATACACTGAATCAAATAAACAAGAGGTAGTCTTGCCATCGTCGAATCGTCGAACTCCCCAACTTCGCACCTCTCATGTCCCAAATCCTGACTCTGTAGCAACTCCTGCTGTTGGTTGCAAGGGTTCTTGGGGTGATGTCAGGGCAAAATGACTTGGTTGTGCTTGTTTCCAACACATCTTATTGCATCCAAATAGTGGATGTTTCTCCGGCACGCTAGGAATCACAACCTTTCAAGAAAAACTACCTCTCTACAAAACATCAAAGCTGCTAGGCTCCTGGGAAGTACAACTGTTCTATTTCGAGAAGCCAGAGCATTGTGTCCCTATTGGATAAGAGGATATCCAGGATAACTGTAAAATTCACTTGTGCTTAGTAGGAATGTGGGAATGATCTAGATTAGATATCAACAATCATCCCATTCCCTCATTCCCTACGTTTAGCACCAGTAAGATCTTTGTGAGGTACACAGCTTGGGTCTTTCCCTGTGATTCACGGTAAGTTGGAGACCAAGACGTCTGACTCCAAGCCATTTTCGATAGCACCTGTTTCCGGTGAATTCGATGTGATGAAACCCGGGTGGCCAAGCCATGAAAAAACCTGGGTAAAATCGGAAGAAAATGGAACAAACACAGGATGTGATGGAACAGATTTGGGTTGGAAACTGGCACAATCTGCAAAAAAACTACTTCAACCAGACCCAAGTGGCCCTGGCTGCCGAAACAGAACACCAGGCCCTTGGGGCCCTTGGTCCTCTGGATCCTCTGCTTGCTGTAAGCCTTGGGTACATTTTCTGAGCGCTCAAATTGGCATCTATTGCAACCCCCGAAATTTACCAGCATTGTGTATCTACATATTTTGTAACTACGCAGTACACATGTACATTATACAGAAAGATATATATATATATATACATACAGAATATATAAATATATATATATATATACATTTATGAAATTACAGAATATATATATATATATATTTATGAAATTACAGAATATATATATATACATTTATGAGATGCATGCGTTTATATCTATATCCACAGATGCGTATATAATCAGACCCTCCAAGTACCCATAAAACTTGGAAAACTAGAGTAGTGGCCATAATACCCCATGTTCCTAGGTTCTTGGAGGGTGTAGGATATGTATATATATATATACATTTGAATGTTTATGAACTGGCGGGGCAAGACATGGAATGTGGTTTATGGTCATCCATCCCATAACCGGAAATCTTACAATGGGTATAAAATTAGTTAAATCTCTCTTAATGAATTGATGACCATCCCCCACTATCGGTATACAATCCAACTTTCGACTGCAGGCATGTGGACGAAAGTCGATGTCCACACTCACTGGCCCCAAGCACTCGTGGCGGCTACCAATGAGATCAAACTTGCACAACAAATGAACATGTATAGAAAAATCAACTTTTGACCATGGCGCATATGTTAATGTATGTATACATCACATCACATCACACCACATTACCTTGCATTACATTACATTACATTACATTACAAACAAAAAACATATGCATATATATATATATTTACAACTCCACAGTACGCCACATTCGTTGCAGGTCCAAAAGGTGCCACGCTTCTGCACTGCACTGCATCCAGGCGGCCCAGAAAGTCGTGATGACTTCCCTCTGCCATCAAGCCTGAGAAAGGGGGGTTGATGGGATTTGATAGGAACCAAGCATAAGCAACTAGGGATTTAGCGTGAGTTGCCCTGCTGAAATCACGAAAATCTCGTTTGACCAAAGAAACAAAACGGAGGTTGACCCACAACAGAGCCAGAAGAGGCAGAACCGCAAAACATGCGGATTTAATGTCACTTGGTGCTTCATCTTGTCCAGAAAGTGTGGTAATTATACGCCTGTGATAAGTTGGTCAAGTAAGGTTAGCCAATAGATAGCTGGGGCAATACCCTGACAATAAAAAGGGATGAGATAGCAAGTAGTCAAAGTTTCCAGATCCAACGATGTTTTGATGCGTCCAATGATGTATGTGTCTATATACATATATATATATACAAATCATATATCTTATTATTACCTTATTACTGTTACTATTACTGTTATTATTACTATTATTAAAATTATGTATCTAGACATATTACGTATGTGTTCTATGTATATATATATATATATACAAATTGACAAGGGTCTGCATTCTGGAAGGGAACGTTTTGCACCATCTGAGTTCACCACCAACAGTTGTGGAACATCCACAGGACGCCAGGCAGCGTCCAAAATGAAGGGATTCGATGTGAGTTTGAACGGTGCTGCTCGATAGGTTAGGTGGGCACCTGACAGAGACCTCGGAAGTTTACCTGGGGCTCCTACCATGCCTTCTTGCAAAGTTGGCAAAATGTGCGCAAAGACTATCAAAGACTCAGCAACTTCACAACGCTTTAAAGGTCGGTCTTAGAACAAAATAGGTTATTGGGAACAAACTGTTTGTCCCGTGCAAGTCTGGTGAGAGCGTGTCAATAATTGCCAGCTTGAGCATCGACGGTCCAACGCCAGCGAAAAACAATTGATTCGTCCCCAACTCTCTTCGAAGACTACTTGAAGATGGAAGGAACCTTCTCTAGAAATTGCAATCTTGAAAATTTGTGTTTGTTGGTTTAGAATTGCAATCATTATCGTGTTCATTGCATTTTTTAAACTGGAAGCTTAAAACCGCTCAACCACCAAGATGTAGGTCCAATAGCACCCCTTCTGTGCCTTCTCAGGCTGTGCAGGTTAATGCTGGTTGGTGGTATACCTACCCCTCTGAAAAATATTAGTCAGTTGGGGTGATTATTCCCAATATATGGAAAAATAATCCAGTCACGTTCCAAACCACCAACCATATATATATATACATATATCTACATACATGTATTATATTATATGTAGATATATAGAAATGGTAAATGATGGTAAATCAACAATGGATGATATTGTCATAGATGTTTCCCCCCAAAAAATCTAGATATGGTTTTGGAGGAATTTCCCCTCCAAGACCTGACGGACTAAAACTCCTGCATTGCTAGTAACGATCTGGTTCCGTGTTTCAGGTCATGGTGAAAGTGCAGCTGGGCCCTCTGGTTATGACTAACGCTTCGCCATGGAAAGGTTTAACATCCATGTTTGATAGGTAAATCACCAGGTTTATCATCCATTTTTATGGGCCATTGTCCATTGTCCATAGCTATGTTAAATAACCAGAGGGTACCCACAGGACGCGGTGAAGGAACGGATCTGGATCATGAAACACCGGGACCACTGAAATCACATTTCCCAATCTGCGATAAAACAGTGCAACCATTTCCCCATCAAATTTTAGGCGCTGGAAGCCCAAACATTGTTGCGGGTTTGTCAATATTAATATATATATATATATATATCAAACATATATATATATATATATCAATATATCATCAATGTTCTATTCAAAAACATATATCAAACATGATTCCACCATTTGGGTTTGTCTGAAAACGACGTGCCCTTAATTCAGTGGTTTATTTATCATCATTTTTCCCAACTCAAAATCGCCATAACTGAGGGTATACCCCATTTGAAGACACCGTATTTTAATTCCCACTTTTTTTCGTTCAATACCCAGCCATTACCCAAAACAGAAGCTAAAAATCTATTTGCTCATCAATCTGTGGTTAGCATTTGGTAATTTAACATAACTGTGGAAAATCACCATGTTTAATGGGTAAATCAACTATTTCTATGGCCATTTTCCATAGGAAACTGTTAAATTTACCCATTCGAATTCGGATCAAAGCCTATGGTTGATTGAGGCTAATCTTCCCATTGGTAATTCGAAGCCAATCAAAGCCCATTTGAGGGCCCCTCCCCCAAATTAACATAGACCCTGTCAAACAGGGGCTTGGAAGATTAGTTTCTAGCAATTGGCTATTGTCAGGGTCTAATTTGGGATAGGCTACCATCTGGTTATTTAACAAAGCCATGGAAAAATCATCATTTTTTTTTAACCATCTATAAATGGACCATCTATACCATGGCTATGTTAAATAACCAGAGGCTAATTGATTTAGACACATTGCCAATCTTAGATACCCTGCAAAAAAAACAAAATTCTTTGCTGGTGAACGTAGATATTCCCATTAATTGACTTGGAACTGACCCAGATTGGTCATTCTCCCAAAGCCCTTGGGCGAATTCGGCATCTCTTCTCGTCCTTAATTCCTTGGACCACCAAACCAACCTCAGAAATGGCCGCTCGTGGGCAAAAAAAAAACTTTGGGTCAGAAGATGGTGGGACAGTTGAATCAAACATGCTATGTCAATGAGATTTTTCTGAGTGATGTGTTTTTTTTCTTTTACCCTCTGGTCATTTAACATAGCCATGGTATAGATGGACCATTTATAGATGGTTTACCTATTAAAAATGATGATTTTCCATGGCGAACTGTTAAATAAACAGAGGGTAATGGGGGTTTGTACGGAAAGATCTGAGCCAGTCAAAGGGAAGTCTACGCGTTTTCCATCCCAAGAACCAACACCGGAGCAACTTGTTCCACAGCCACCAGTTGGTGGTTTCAACCGGTTTCAACCCCAAAAAAAAGTGGGCATGGGAAAATGATCAGCATTTCAAACTCAATCATAGGTTACCTTAAAATCAGGTGGTTAAAAACATGTCCTCATCACAATGGCAATGTTTGCGGTAATTCCTCTGGTTTTTAGTTTTCAGACACCCATATCCTATATATATATATACATGTACGGGTTCAACACAGTTTAATGTATTAAATCTCATTTTGTAGTGATTAAGTCTATTTTTTTGTGTTTAAATCACCAATCTTGGCTGGTTAGAATCCCATACTGACCCCAACAAAAACACCCCTGAGCAACGTGACCAAACTGCCCAGCGAAGCCAGCAGACCTGGAAGAGCCTGGCGTTAACAGGGTCGATATGAATAGATCCATGCGGGATGGAGCCCCCCAGTGATGTGAATGTTGATTTATAAACTAGGAAATAGCCCCCATGAAAACTAGTTCGTGAAATATCTACCATTTTACAATAGTTTTTCAGCCACTGAAATAAGGCGTTTCTGAACGCCTTCGCTCGACTGGGGGCCCCATCCTGTGAAAACATGGTGATTTTCATGTGATTTATATCGTGGGATCTTGATGACTTTAATGGCATTTGAACGGATCTAATGGCATTGAATGTGTTTTTGGTTGTTTTAAATACATATTTACCATCTGGTTATTTAACATAGCCATGGAAAATCCCCCAAATAAATGGAGGTTTATAGCTGGGAAAAACACCTATACATGGGCCATCTATACCATGGCTATGTTAAATAACCAGAGGGTATATATATATATATAATACACATATAACCAGCTTAAATATATCTATATTATATGTCATTGATATAATATTTATATATTTATATACACATATAACCAGCATAATATGATGTTGGAGTGACTGAAAATGGATCACCAGCGCCCAACTTTGATAGACCGACCATTCAACCAACCAACAAAAACCGTTGGATTTGGGTGTGAAGAGACCTGGGGTGATACACTGGTCATCAGCAAAAAAAACAAAACAAAGAAACAACCAACACGTGAGTATATTTATCTATCAACCTATCAACAAATACATATGTATGCATAAAGTTTACTATCCATATATACATATATATAGACAAATTACATACCCATAGGATCCATGTATGGTATTTATATACATATGCTAACTTTTGGGGTATATTGATGGTAAATTTACCATATATAGCATACATGGGTCCTATGGGATATATCTGGGTAAATAAATCATAACGGCTCACTAACCTGAAACTTGCAGCCCTTTGGGGTTGATTCCACGAATCCAATTCTTCCAAGTCTCACGATTCCCAACCTTTCGGTCACGACGTCAGGTCACACTATACCCCATAATCTAATATAATATGTATATATATATATTGACAATGGCAATAATAATAACAATAATAACAGTAATAAGAATAATAAGAATAAACAGTTAATATCATAAGTAATAAATAGTAAAACAAAAAACAAATAAATCAATTACTACAGATTTGTAATATATTTCAACAAGAACAAATCCAAAAAAATCGATGTGATAACTATCTATATATATATTTTTTAAAAAAATATAAACATCTATCTGGGTAAATTAACATATTTCACTAACCTGAATTAAAACCAAAAAAAAGGGGATGATTCCCCGCAATCTTAGCCATGATTTCCAGGCTTGGGGAGAACAGTGAGGTCGTTATAATTTACCCAGATCTATCTACCATCTGGTTATTTAACAGTTCGCCATGGAAAATCACCATTTTTAATAGGTAAACCATCTATTTCTGAGGGCCATCTATACCATGGCTATGTTAGTCATAACCAGAGGGTATATCAATACATTATCATCCTATTATCATCCCATTATTCATCATTGTTAACCATTAAATCACCATTTTCCTAGTGGTTAAATCACCATTAAATCCCCATAACCAGGTTGGGATAGGTTGGGTATATACAGAGCTGGTGAAACACCGAGCTGCGATGCTGAGCCCCGGCTCCAGGATGCCACCTGCCACCTGAAAAAGTCATGCGGTGAAGTCATGGTTGGGATTTCATTGGTGAATTTCAACCCGGCGATTTCCCGGCGCTGATTTCCATGGACATTTCTACAGTTATGGCCATGGCTATCAGTTATAAGTACTAACAAGTCACCCCATTTATAGAATGTATAATCCCATAGAAATAACCACTGGTGAATTTACCCTCTGGTTATGTCAAGCATAGCTATTGAAAATGGCCATTGAAATAGTGAGTTTTCCCATGAACAATGGTGATTTTCCATAGTTATGTGACAGTTTACCAGAGGGTACCGGTGATTTACGGGCGCTGATTTCCCATGGAAATTTTACTAACTGCTTAAGGTGGTTTTATTTAGATCTGAAAATGATATCATCCACTATTCATCCACTATAATACCATTAAATACCATTAAACTGATGACTGGTTGGTGGTTTCATGAAAAACCCTACCCCTCTGAACAATGATGGAGTGAGTAACAGTTGGGATGATGACATTCCCAATATATGGAAAGTCATAAAATTCATGTTCCGAACCACCAACCAGATGAAATTTATCAAGTGGAATCTAGCCATGGATTCTATGGGATTTTCCAGGTGGAAGCGTTGGAATGATGTCATGGGACTTCTAGGGAATCTTGTGGGATCTTGTCTCGATCTGTATGAGAAAACCATGAAACATGATGGTTGATTGGTTACTTAGTGGTGAATTTACCCGCAGATATGGCTTTGAACCTTGAGGAAATAAATAATGACTATGATCTTGGTTGATTTGCCTAGATTAAATGATGTGCATGCACATATTATGTCTATACACATGCGATACATATATATATATGAGTATACGATATATGCATCAGAAAAATGAGAACATATGGAATAACACATGATGACTTATGTAATTATAATTTTGCCCTAGAAATTCCAAAATTACCCTCTGGTAAGGTATAATGGTTAGTGACCTGATAGGTAATCTATGGAGGATCAGGGTGCCTATTTTCAAACAAACCCTTTTTGGTCAAGGATGACGAAAAAAACAAATCCAATACGTGGTTTTCAAGGGTAACATCCCTGAGCTTGTTGGTGTAGTATCGAGTTTGTTTGTTCAACATCATGAAACATCCACATGTCATGAATATATTGATCCATATGAATAGTCATTGCTAGTCATTCATAGTCATAAAACATCACTAAACAATTACAATCTAGTAGATTCACTAAACCGGCAGTTTCTTCTAAGTCAGTTTCGTGACTCGTGGCCAAGTTGTTTCTACGATCCCTTGGGATCCATTGGTGCTACACGTAGGGATTGGTAAATGATCTATTCTCATTAACAATACCATTATATATTTATATAGTAATCTACCATTGGGTCATAATATTATAGCCATTATAAAAATAGTATCATTCTTATATAGGATTGGTGATCATCTCCCCATTCCCATCCATTCCCTACAAAAAAAGCACATTCCATAGAGTCCATGGCTCATTTTATAGAAAATCCACAGATTCCACAGGGAAGGTGATCCATTGACCTCTGCACCAGCAGCGGCTGTACCCTGCGTTGGCAAGATTTGGTCGACAAGGTGAGAAAAGTCCAGTTCTTCGAGGTGCAGTTGGGGTTATATATGGGTTATATGGGTTTAACCATGGTTGTTAAATGTTGTAAACTACTAAAACCACCACATGTTTATCATGTTTATTGGGATACAATGCCTATAACTATGATTACTTACAACTGAAGCTGCATTTCCACGTTATCAAGATATTATCAAGTTCCTGTGTAGGGAACATCAATGCCCTTCCCCCAATATTTAATACCTGCGTAGAAACCAAGGTTCAGTTTTAGATGTGTTCACTTTCGCGGCCAATACACATAGGGGATTTATTACTTAACCACCGTTTGATGATTGCATCCTAACCATATCTCGGGGGAAATCATGGTCGGCTTTAGATCTTCAAAGCAGGACCAAACACACAGAAAGGCGGCGCTCCCCGTAGCCAGTGATAGGTTACACCGCCAATTTAAGTCCACATGAAACCCTGGCAACGACTTCTGGGCCAATCTCATCACCAGCACCTGATCACCTGCTATTCAAAGTGCCCACCATGGGCCATGTTGGGCCGCCGTTAGTTGAGCATTGGTCTGAAGGGTGTCCCGTAACCCCACCCATTCAAGTATCATAATTGTCCCATTAAAATTGCTGGGTGGTATACAGCATTTTCATACCCCAAAAACCATATTCTTTCCACCAGTGGGTGAAATTCACAGGTCATTGATGAAATTGACATGCCAATTTCAGTTGATTGTTGGTGAATCCAGTTCAATTTGGTGCTAGCAAAATCCATATTATTTTCCACAAGATGAAAGTTGGTGCTATAAAAATGATATTTTCTATATCATTTACCATAAAACTTCCTATATATACAACTATATAATTATATATGTATGGGCAAATTACAATATTTCACTAACCTGAATTCTTGGGCCATAAAAGGGGATGATTTCCCGCAATCTAACCAATCTAACCAGTATTCTATACAGAATTATATCTCCACCATATATTTCCACGAAATCAGTTGGGCCTCATTCAACGTGGTGAGCGCCTCCATGGCCTACGCCAAAAAACACCCCCCAAATCCCAGGGATTTCACCGAGGCAAAAAAATGGTGATGGAAAACTCGGATGAAAAAGGTATGAAAATGTGGATTTCACTTGGGAAACAACGGGACTTAACTAGCTAAAGTGTGGATTTCATAGGATTTTACCATCAAAAATATCATGGTTTCATTGCAATTAATGCAATTTGGAGTTGAACCAGCTGAAATGTGGATTTCACAAGCTGAAACATGAGATGTAGACTTGTAAAACTGTAAAGCCAACACAGCAAAAAGGTGCTCACCAGTCAAAGTTTGAATTTGAAACAACTTCAGAAGTCAAAAGCAAGGTTTTACAGCCTTTCGGGCATGCCAAATTTGGGATTTCAGAAAGTGAAATTGTGAGATGACCTCCCATTCCCAGTGGATTTGACCCCAACAAAAGGGTGGGCATCCACCAGATAAATCCCAGTGTACCCATCAAAATATCAATGATCAGAGCGTGAACTGGGGTGAAAAATAAAACTACCTCAGTTTGCTTCATTTGATTCGTGGATACCTGCAGTTATGGCCATTTACCAGTTATAAGTGGTTAAAAATGGGATTATACATTCTATAAATGGGGTGACTTGTTAGTACTTATAACTGATAAATGGCCATAACTGTGTGGTTACAACAACTTATGGCTGATTTACCACCAGGTTGGATCATGGCTGGGAAATCTTCGACATGGGGGAACGTTCCGTTGCCATCGAGCTGATTGCCGGAGTGTATGTACAAGCTATGAGGAACAAGTCCAGTGCTATGAGGAACAACAATACATATATTTACAAAACTATACAGTATATATATAGTGATATATATATATATATATAACTATATATATATATTATATGTATTCACATGAATGCCATCATCATACGGTCGGTGGTGCCCGAATTCGATAGCTACGTTGAAGCTAAGTGGCTTGGCAACTAGTTGGATGAATACACCACCTTGAAACTAGGGGGCACACATGGTAACAACACGTAACAACCGTAACAACAGCGTCATGAGTGTCATAGTCGTCTCCGTGCGCTAGCGGCGCTTAGCGGCACCTGAGTTTGGTCCCAGCCGCCCTGCAAGAGATCCTTGGTGATTCATGGGGATTCAACGATGCTGGAGATTGGGGTATATTTTTTATATTCAACACATATGATCTGGGTGTGTACATCCGGTATATCTCCAGTTTATTGCCTTCCAATAGGGGAGATTGTGATACAAGCGGATTTATAAATAATCGTAATATATCCCATGACGGATCCATGGTGCTGGTATATATGCTAGCATAAAGGGGGTATATTGATGGGATCCATGTTACTAGTACTATATATAGCAGCACCATGGATCCTATGGATATATATATATATATACACTTGGGACATCTTGGGACCATGTATAAAGTGATTCATATGGGGATGGGATTTGCTATGACCGGTTTGGTGGTCCCTGTGGGCCCACTGGGTGATTTCCAGGGTTTATGGTTATATCGAACTAGTATGAAGTAGTACTATCTGATACCCCATGACGGATCCATGGTGCTGCTATATATGGTGCTCCATGGATCCCATCAATATACCCCCAGTCATGTTAGCATTAATATACCAGCACCATGGATCCTATCTGATACTAGGATGGGGGTTTATCAAACAACTTGCACATCTGGGGCCCCGGGGCCCTGGGGCCTGGTTGCATCTTGAGGGCCTTGCAACTTACCATTTTTTCTGCACTGAGAAACCCAATAAGTCTGATCATTAAATTGTGTTTTTTTCCATACATGGTGGAATATACGGGTTACCCTCTGGTAAACTAGCATAACTATGGAAAATAACCATTATGGCTATTTTCAATAGCTATGTTAAATTGCCAGATGGTAAATTGGGTGAATTACTCCAAATTTTGCCATATCAAGGGGAACATGACGATCATCCATTTGGGAGTATAGTTGTACCATCGACCATCATTTTTCCATCATGCCATGTCTTGCCAGAATAATACACAACATTGATGTTTGAAGATCATTTGTTTCATTAAAGGTGACGGCAAAATTGGGCACGCATGCCCAATTGACGGACAAACCGACCCCTTGTCATCCCACTTGGTAAAATGTTTGTTAATCATAGGGTGGGATCCAGAGTAGTAAAACCCAGTTATGCATGGAGTGAATATCTGGAATTATTTACAGCTTATACGACATTGGTCAAATCATGTCAAATCCATGATTCATTGAAAACGAGTTTATTCTGATAGTAAAATCGCCATTTGGGCTGCTTGAAATCATTATTTTAACATTGAAAAGCCTATTGGTAAGATGATTATCTCCTTACAAATCCTATGAAAAAGGATCTTCTCCTTCAAAACCAGCATGAACATCACATCTTTGACTACTTCAACCTCCTCATTTTTGTCGGGTTGGCCTTCCGACAACCTGATCTCAGGAGCCCTTACGAGGAAGGAGCTTTCCATGCCACCCATACTGGCCAGCAATACTACCTCTGAGGTGAACCCTGGCTGAATCCAGGGTCAAATCAACAACAAATGGCGTATTTAAATGGCATTGAAATTGGAATTTCAGTGAAGTTACTGGCATTTTTTCGGACTGATGTGGATTTCATGGAAATGAAGCACGAAGTCATGCTAGATCCATGTTCAAACCCAAAGCTAGGATGTATATTTAAATCTGAATATTTCCTGATATTTGGGTATTCCCTTAAGATTTCAGATTTTGCGAAACACGGACCCAGTTACTTAAGGATGTTATTGTCCACAATAGGAGAATCGAACGGGAGAATGTGGGGATCGAGGCATCAGATACAGTCCAGGAATGAAAGGATTTGAATGTGACATACGTGTTTGTAAATAACGGTGTTTCTCATGGGAACATCACCTCTAAATGCGGATGCCAACCAAAGTGGGGGTGAACAACAGCAAGGAATTCAGATTCAACCTAGGGCTGAATGGCTATGTGCTAGTACAAAAATGGGATACACCTCAACCAATTGCAACTTTCGCGCGAAAAAGGCTGGTGAACCATTGAATATTGGCTTGGCATATCCTTCTTTAAACCTATCTGTACTAATTCTCCAGGCGATCTTTAAATGTCAATGTCAACCTTCCAAGCATCTAAAATCTCCAGACATCTGTGATTCACGAGTCTCAAGTTTCGCTATATGGCCCTTGCTTTTTGAGCTGGCCAGTAGGTATCCATAGCCAAACAAATCAAAAGTACTACCCAGTAACGCTTTTACGCAACAACTTCAAAACTACATCCCAAAAAACAGAAACGCTACATTGTATGCTACATGTTTGTACATCTTCACACAGTTTCTCCACCTCTTACAGGCTTCCCAGGGTTCCCTGAGCTCCGGGCCAGGCCAACCAACAGACCCAGCAGGCCCCACTGCTCCGTCAACGTGAACAAAGGTCGGGGGGACCCCAGCAAATCCGCCTTGGGCAGGGAGCCACGCAGAGAGGAAAAAGACTCCAGGGTTCGTCCAGAAGATATGACTTCACCAAACAAAACTTGGGTTTTTCATACGATGAAAAAGAAAAAACATAGATCTATATATATATATATATAGAATCAAATAACCCATTCAATATCTTTAGAGTTGAGCAGCAAAGGCGGGATATTCTAATATACATATTTATATACCCGTCAAAAGAATGCAATAGGAGGACTCATGTTTTTTCAGCACTGATACCCTTCTGCGGGGTTAATCTATAAAGCTGGGTGATTCATCTACATCACAACTATCTCCCGAGCTCATGTGGAAAATCTCCCGAGCTCATGTGGAAATCTTCTATTCCTCCCGTCGGGAATCCACGGGTTTTCATCACTTTCATCTATCAAAATGCAAATGAATCATCAAAATGTAAATGAATCATCGATCAATATGTGAAACAGGTGCTCCAGATTCTGGCGGATTTCCCATTAACACCAAACTATGCCTTTTTCAGCTCGAAGAGCATGGAATCCAGCCATTCTTGCCAAGACCTACCCTCAAATTGGCTGTGGAGTAGCAATGGATCCACAGTGGTCCAAAAATAAGAACAAGGTGTGGAAAAAAAAAAACTGTAGGACCTGTGGGATGATTTGCAGACCATGATTCCACCATCCATCCTTCAGGAATGGGCTGATCATATTGAACCCTTCCCATTTTGCTAGGTGATTAAAACATCTTTGGGTCACCTCACCGATTTTCGTCGTATCAGGCGGATCGGATGGCGCCTGGTATGCGCCTTCATCATCTCTCAACTGTTCCAAGATTTCATCATCCCGTTCCTTCACAGCCTTGCGTTCAGAATGGACATGGGCGAAGGAGGGACAGCGGAGAAACACAAGTCGTATGGTAAATCCAGTGGCAAAGGGAATGCTATTACCAGCCATCTATGGTAATATTGGGGATTGTTTATAGTTGGCTTTACCAGATTATTTATATGCACGTGGAGTGAACCGTCTTGCTGAGCAATCCAATGTTTGCATAGGATTTTGCAAGATCCACCCCCATCGAGAGTAAGAACTCTTAACCCACACCCACTGAAAGGTTCGTGACAATATTGGTGCTGAACCAGCCTGGCTGATGGTCAAAAACTGCAATGTTTGCCGCTCACGGCTCCAGGGTCGCTGGATGGTTAAACCACGTCACTGCCAATGTCTGCGTGGCACTAAACGGTGGCTGAGATGCCCCATTCTATGGTGACAAAACCATGTCACACTGGGTGAAACCAAGGCCACTGCATTATTTTTTGTCTAACATGTGTTTTTTCTTACTGATGCTAAACGTAGGGAATGAGGGAATGATCCACAATAACTCTCAATAATCATCCCAGCGACCCCCAGCAACCCATCCATTCCCTACTAAGCACCAGTAAGTTTTGTCTCCGAAAATCTGCATTGTTTCTATAAGATCCAACGTCATCACAGCATTCGCACCTGCCCAAGCTGCTGGTTTGTGGCCAATCTCTGACCCTCAGATGGCCTGCGCATCATCGGCTGAGAACATGTTTTGGGATGTGATTGGAATGACCAGCACTGAAATATGACATTTATGAAACAACCAATGTATAACAACCCCGTATATAGCTGGAGGGTTCCAGCATCCCATATAACATTTGGTGCCACCTCTATGCGTGCGAGCAAACCTGAATTAAGGCCTCACATTAGCTAGTTAGCTACCAGTAGTAACAATCAATTCCTGGTTAATGATTTACTTTGGTTATAAATATATATATATATTGATTGGTGCGTTGGCTTCTTTATTTGTCATTTCCGAAAAAACCACAAACCATTACTTGCAAAGGTAGAACATATTAGTAGCCGTCATTTGCTGACCAAATTTCTCTCGTAGTAACATTCCGTAGCATTTCGCAGCATTTCGAACATATGGCAGTGTGTCAAAACCCTGGTACCTAGTGAACCCCAAAATAGCTGGTAAATGGATGTTCATCCCACTAAAATGTATCTATAGGTATTGACCCACTGCCATATAACTATTACTTGCTGACATTATAGTTCGTAGCATTTCGTAACTATTGTCTGGGTTTACCCCGTCTAGAGTCTAGCCATCATCACCTGGGGCCCACTTCACCGAATTCCATGCCTCGGGGGAGAGCCACCTGGGCTAAGGTGCAAGCCACGTGGACTTGTTCAAATGTACAGGAAAATAAATCAATGAGATAACCTAGACCTATGACCTAAACACATCCAAACACCTGATTCGGAGAAAAAAAACATGAAAAATCCATGAGATGTGGTACTTGGGAAAGTTTTGGAGTCACAAAACAAAAACGTCCGAGGCACTGCCAAGAAATCCCGGGCTTCGGTTCCAACACCTGCGGCGGTCTTGAAGCCGTATGTTTCGGACACCAAAAAAAGGGGTGAACAATGGCGGACTTTGATGGACTTTCCACTTAGAAGTTTGCTAATCGGATGTCTATAAATTATATCAAATTATGAATATTGAACATTATTGAACATATGCAGCATATTTGCATATGTTTGATCACGAGCTGGGTTGCCTGTCCGAGCTGGGCATGCGATGGCATCGATTTCGAAATCCTTTTTGGACGATTTCGGCCAGGTTTCTTCAGTTGCTCCATTGCTTTCCATGGAACACCAGGAAATCCGGGAAAGACGAGTTAGTTTTAGTTGGTAAGCCCCTGATTCATTAACAAATAGTAAATCGCAACTGAATTCATTACTCATCGTAGTATAACATCGAGCCATAGACAATCACAAAAAGAATGCATTCATGGATCATGTTCATCGATGTTCCAAGCGTAATGATGTGAGATTATCTGGTTGGTGGTATACCTACCCCTCTGAGAAATATGACAGTCAGTTGGGATGATTATTCCCAACTGAATGGACACATAATCCATTCATGTATCCAAACCACCAACCAGTCATTCTCATGCCCTATCTTTTCAAAACATGGCTTTGTCTGCAAATAAAGTACCTCAAATTCCCATGGGTTTATCATCGAATCATTCAGCCCCTTCTGAAAGTCAGTTGAGATGATGACATTCCCAACATATGGAAAGTCTAATCAAATTCCATGGTTCCAGTCACCACCAATCCGAGGGTATCAGCTTGGTAACTTCCCTCCGTTCCCTCGACAGCTTGGGCCATCGGGCCATCCCCACAGGACCAGCAAGGTCACCAGGACCCACAGCTTCCGACCTTTAAAAAAAAACAGCGGTAGCGCAACGTCGCTGAAGATCCGACACGTGGAAGCGATGTCTACTTAAAACCAAGATGAATACATATGAATACCAATTTTTAAATGGGATGAAACCATATGAAACCCAGTGATGGATTATTGACTTGCTGATTGGGATGCGAAGCAAAGTTCTCAAGCATAGTCAAGGATCTATCTTCGAGTGTCAGGGCATCTCAGTAATACCAGTATCGTTACAATTAGCAGGCACCCCCCTCAGTATTTGGTGTGATAAATATTTATCAGCAACTAAACCTGTGTGGCAAAACAAACATCCTCATTGCTGACCTTTCTGAGGGCTTGTAGCTTCCATGAACATAAATAAACCAAGGCATCCGTCAGTCTCTGCAGTCAGAGCCCATGTGGAAGCATTAGTCTGAGATAGTCCAAGTATTCTCAAGGAGCTACAACATCTACAACTACAACTTAGAGTCAAAACCGTCAAAAGCTGCCACTCGTTACCTGGTAGCTCATCCCACTTAGTAAGTGGGTTATAACCCCAGTTATAAATGGGATAAGTAGGGTTAATCCACTTGTAACTGGGGTTATAATCCACTTACGATTCGTGGGATGAGCCACCAAGTAACCTTTAGCATCATGGGGCGAACACTCGAACAATTCTCCTCAAGGACGGGCACCGGACTCTTCTGCCTTCGAAGCAACCTGCATAGGAGGTTCCCTATGGGTATATTACGCCTGAGGAATGGATTTATGGCCATTCCCCAACATAGGTATATCATTATCATTATCATCATTATCGTCATTATCATCATTATCATCATTATCATCATTATCATCATTATCATCATTATTATCATCATCATCATCATCATCATCCCACTTTTTGACCAGGAACATGCAGCAGAATTTACACATTGGTTGCGAACCCTTGGACCGTGGGGGAAACAACTCATTTGATCATAATCAGCCAAGCAGTTGGAATTTATTAACCAACTAGGTCATTCATAACCCTCTAACTATACCTATACAACTACGCATAGCTATAGATATATTTACCATAAACCCCACTAATTGTGTTAACCTGCTTAGCTAAGCTTAGCTAGCAGTTTTGAGTGATTGTTCTTCTTGTTGCTACTGGTAGCGATTCATGATGCTGGCTGTTGCCGGGTCACTCGAGAGGATAGACGTCAGAATGGCAAGTACGCAATGCACAAATGCTACATACTGTGCACTCACACCATTTGGTTCAGCTGGAACAATCGCTGAATTTACAGCACTACGTCGGTAAGTCATGGTTTTTGAAGGATTTGAACTGTACATTGTTTAAGTCGAAAACCCAACCCACTCTGTTTCCTGAGTTGGAAGCGAATAAAAAAGAAGACAGTTCAGGCAGCAAAGAGTTCAGATTGAATTCACCATATATAGGTCATATAAATCATATAATATATAGAATGGTGATATCATATAATATATATTCAATTCACCATAAATATATATATATATCCATTAAGGTGATATCATATATATATATATAGCTAAATATACATACATATATTTCATCACCTCCAAACCTCCATCGGTTGCGCTGGGAGTCACCTCCATTCCCCGCACCTCGCCATGATCGGAAGATGGACACGGCGTGGTGATGACTGCAGCTTCACGGAGCTGGGAGCAAATGATGACCTGGAAATTTAGTTATGAACATTAAGGTAATACTATGATGTTTTGTTCAATGAATAAAATACATTGAGGATATATATATATACACACATACATGTCATATATATATGTATACATATGTATACATACCTTGGGTCGAAAACGTCTCAGCCAGACATGTCATCCATGGCATTTGTTTCTGCGTGGCGCCTGGAACCTAGAGAAGCTGCAGCGGTGTCCCAATCAGATTTTCCACAGGGATGGGGGAAGTCTATCCTTGGACTCTACCCGAAGCAGGGTGACTGTGAGTTCATTCAATGAGTACCATATAAGGCCATATTTTGTGGGGATATTCCCTTACATGGGCCTTATAGAGGCCTTATATATGGTAGGTACCTCGAATAAATCGGTTCCTAAAATTCCCATTGATTCATGTTGATGATCTGGGTGGATGGGCTATCATCAAATCCAAAGGATTTGACCGGAACAAGTTTGGACCGTTTGATGCTTCCTCAACGGTTGGTGTTGTCAACAGTTTGATTGAATTTTAGTGAGGCTTGGTTCCATCAGATTGTGATCCTTGTTGAAAGATTATCTACATCTACATATACATATATATAATATAACATATGTATATATATATTATAAATCTGGCCACCCAATTGTCAAGTTGGTCTATAACCCCCATGAACAATAGTTCAGAATTAGTTATTGTTGTTATAAGCCAACTTAGCTATCTAGGAGGACCATGGAGGACCCAGCTCATGGTTTATCATCCTGTTCCCAGAACGGTCATCACTGGGAGAAAAATAACCCATTTTCAGACACGGTAAAATAACATGTTTTTGGTTATATACATATACATATATACATACATATATATATATATATCATTATATCCATATATATATAATATATATAATATAATATTATTAAAATATATAACAATGGTTATTGATATATCCATACATATGGATATTAAAAATGGTTGTTGATATAAAATACACATCATGATTATATCCATTGAAAGACCATATCATCCCAGCACGTCCCATCGTCTTTTTTGCATCCCTGTGCCAACTGTACCCCAGCTGTTCAAGCGACGCCGTTGCTTAGGCGTTCTCGCGCCCGATGAGACGCCACAAGGGTCCGCGGCTGGAGAGCCAGCGGACGTTGGTGCCGTCAGGGACCAAACGACCGGAGGCCTTGTGGTCATGGTACTCCTGGTGGGTGGGAAGATGTTCACCAATGGCAGATCAGCATTGAACTGATTAAACCAAGAATAAAACTTGGGATTGGCACTTGCCCTACTAAATCGTTGTAACTGGGCTAATTAATCATATATGTAAGCATTGTCTTGCCGGTTGACATATCTAAAGTTTGGATGTGTTTAGACAAACACTTCGAAGTGACCTAATTATTTGATTTTACGAAAGACAGACACAAATCGATAACATTCGATAACCATGATAGCTTATCATAAATGTTGTTTGCTATTGCACCGTACACAGCAATGCACATCCAAGTTAACGGACAGGTGGTGCCCCGAGTTCTGTTTGCTGGTTTATCAACTGATAATTCATCACCCTGAATCCAGCAGTTCGGTTCTCTTGAAACAAAATATACAGCGAACAACATCCCATGAAATTCCAATCAATGCCATTACATCCAAATTCGATCCCATATCAAAAAAAAACACATCATTGTTTTTCCACAAACAACCAATTCTATACCTAACTTTCCACCATCCCATTCCCTTTCAAAGAACCGTCGTTTTTGTTAACCTCCGAATCGCTCATCGCTGGTCCTTCTTGGTGTATTTGGTGAAGCCAAACTTATTGGAGACGTGCACCTTCTGCCGCCCCGCGAACTTGGCCGAGGCACGCCTACCATGGGATGATTTTTGGAGCTAGCCCCTAGAAATAGGGAAACCTCCATGGAATGTTGTGGAAAGATGTCATGTTAAGTGGCAGATGTGTCATTTAAAGTTTGATGATGAATGTTATCAAATATGTGTTTTATGGAATATGGAAACGTTAAATATATCATATAATATAATATATATATATATGTTCATATCCTTTGATACCCAGTTTATATAACATGTCTCCGTGGAAATAAGCAAAATGGACAGCAAACAAATAAGTGAATCATCTAGAAATGTGACATGCTTGGCTGGCAACCTGTTGAATTACTAGAGGAAGATATGTGAATCACAATTTGTGAGAACGCACAGAGAGAAATAAGCCCATCCAGATTACCAATATGGACATACATGGTGTGCAAAAATGTTTACTTTATTGGATGAGTATAAATGCATGTGTTTCAAGATATCAATGCCAAAAAAATATATATCATATAATCGTATATACCCCCTGGCAATCAACATCAATCAACAATGGCTTGCTGGCGAAGCCCCTATTTACTTTGATGGTTCTGCCCAAGGCCCGTTGATTTTGGGGATTTCTGAGCTAGCCATGTTTGATGGCGCGCCATGTGTCTGGTGTGTATGATATTGTAAGTTGACAGTGCCACACTTCTGGTCTTGTTGCGCCGCTAGTTCCGCCCCCTTTAGGCTATGCAAATCAACGCGGCTGATCTCCATGGAAACTCAATCTATAGCTGCTTGGCTCCATATTTTTGAGGGAATATAATACCCATAGCTCCGACTCGCTCCAAACCACTGGATAGAATAGAGACATGCGCGAGCAAAGGGAAGAGCCTACAGTGACTTGATCCGTGCACACAAGTGATAAGATATGGCTATAGGTCAAAACCATGGCACCCTGAACATCAAATAGATTGTAATATCAACCCCGGATTTTGCTAAACCATGGTTTATGAAAATTGGGGGGTATTCCCCCAAATAATTAGTCATGATTTGATACTTTTTTAATGGTACCTTCCCAATTTTGCACAGCCGGGCTAGGGGTTTATTCATCCGGGGTTGACATTGTTCACCCATCCCCATGGTCCAAGATGCAGGTTACAGTTGTGTCCCCACCTCGACAGCAAAAAATGTTTTTCACTGAAAAACAGTAGCCAATATATGCCAATATATGCCAATATGAATTTAGATCATTTAGATCAATCATCCGTAAGGTTTCCCGGTAGTCATGGGGGTACCCTCCAGTTCTCATCCATAGATGGATTTTCCATTTGGCAGTGTGTCAAAACCTTGTAGCCCTGGTGAACATCAAAATAGCTGGTAAATGGATGTTCATCCCCCTAAAGATGGTATTAATAGGTATTGATCCATACCCATTTATAAACCATCCAGCGAGCTTGAGGTACCCCCCAGCTATTGAGGTACCCCCATGACTACCCCCGCTGGTCGCTTCGTCACAACGTCGTCGTCCAGAAGCGCCTCAGAGCCTCCACTCACTGCGAATTGGATCTTCTCCTCTTTGGTGCGCAGGGAAATCAGCACCTGCCAGGGGGAAAGGCCAACTTTTGCTGTGAAACCTGCTATAAGATATAGAAATGCTTTGAAAGATAGGCTAAGGAATTCAAACGGATTAGATATTGTATGATGTTCTATGAATTTGATATATCTTCTCATTGAGTATTGTAAGATATTGTAAGAACTAATCAACACATTGGAGGTGTGAGTTATTTTGAGTTATAATTCCTTTTCAGTTTTGTTTTGTGTTTTTTTGCCAATGATCTTGAACCATTGAACCATAGCTACGCAAAAAAAGAAATTACTTTACTTCGTGTGATCCCCACCATGACATTTATACATTTTCTTACTGGCAAATCTTCTGGCATTCTATCTGACATATCTTCTGACATTCTATTTGGCATTCTATCTGGCATA
>Ga0126342_10004724_pt1 | contig 23423 bp, 18 predicted proteins | sample Cyp1metagenome_FD_92528 | JGI IMG/M metagenome (GOLD analysis project Ga0126342, IMG submission 92528) | Coral microbial communities from Lord Howe Island, Old Settlement Bay, Australia - Cyphastrea 1 metagenome | ecosystem: Host-associated > Invertebrates > Cnidaria > Coral ...
AAGCCCCCTTGAAGCCCCCCCCTTTAGCCACCCCTTAAGGGCTTCCACCCTTTCCTTGAAGGGAGGGGGGGGAAGGGGGGGCACCCTTCATGACCCCTTAAGCCCCCCCTTACGCTCCCCTGAAGCCCCGCCTTCAAGCCCCCCTTCGACGAAGGGGGTGGGCCCGCCCTCCTTCGCAGGTACACATGCAGCGGGTCATGCAGCACTGTCGTTACTTGCACCCGCAAGAGATGTGGGCTTTGCTAGGTGGTGGAATCCCAGGCATTGATGTTGGTCAGAACTTGAGGCTGGCTATTGGTTGTCCGACAAGTCTGACCCAGTGTCCGTCGTTTGCCCTGATGGAACCACAGGGCTCTTGGAAGCAAAACAGATCCTGACCGGGACAGCAGCCGAGTTGATGCTTTGGCAGAATGCACAGGCATTGGACTTAAGCCTGCCACTGGTTGATGGAGTTGAGATTGGTGTTGCCCCTCATGGTTTTGAGTTGCCGTTGAGTGACAGTCTCACAGTGCCCTGTTGTCTGTCTGCTAGCGATGTCTTGGCGGAGTGTCATGAGCAGCCGGGTAGGGATTGGAATGTCTATGCGGTCACTTCCATGGACCAACTGGTGACAAAGAGGGCGTCTCAGATGACCAAGATCGAGCGTGAAACCATTTTGAGCTTGCAAGGCCCTGTCTAGGGGATGATGATGAGCTACTGGTTGGTCTCCAAGGAATTGCACAACACACCGATCATGATCAACATGTCCTGGTCTGGGATCCATTACTCCTCACAGGGTTGGCCTTGTCCCCAGATGATCAAACATGGGCGAAGTTGTGTGCCAATCTTGGCCCTGTTGCAACTGTTCTCACAGCCATCATGGTGGATCGTCACTGGTATCTCCTTGTGTGGCGCATGGATTCTGCGGTAGTAAGGCTTTTCACTTGCGGTGTGGTTCCAGCCCACGTAGAGGTGTTTGAAAGCTTGGCTACAACTCTTGGTAGTTTGCGAGGGGTGGAAGGACAATGGTGTAACAAGCTAGTCTCCTTTGTTTTGTCTGGTCACTGTGGTGCTCTAGTTTTGTCGTTTGCCAAGCACTTGCTCTGGGGTGAAAATTTTCCGTCGTCACTTGTTGAGCTGGAAAGCATGGCCAAGCAGCTGAGGCAAGAGTTTGCATCTGGCCTGCCTGATATGTGTCTCCGTCCTCAGTTGGCTGCCCTTGGACTTACCGTGGTGGACCAACTCGCTGCATTGCTTGGTGAGCATGGTGTTGAGGCAGGGGAGTCAGTAGCACGTGCCAAAGATGTGATCCAACAGCTGGGTGAAGCGCATGTCAGCGCCGCTTTGCAGGCAAGCAATGCTTGGAGGGAACTCAAATGGCTGGCCAATCAGCAGAGACCGCCACTGGTTTTGATCAAACCCTCTGAACTTCAGCGGGCCATCGAGAAAAGGGGAGGCAATTTGCAGGTTGGAAACAAACGACACAAAAGAGCCAAAGGACAGGGAAAGGGGAAGTATCCACCTAGCCTGGATGCCACCATGCTGCGACTGGAAACTAGACTTTTCCAGGACCAGCAAGATCAAACCTTGAGTCAAGTAGCAGTTGCCAGTATAGGACCTCAAGTCTCAGGGGTTGTGGTGCTATAATTACAATGTATGCCCAAGAATGAGGGAACTTACTTGCCTCGAGGACCATGGGCCAGCAGAGGTTCATGCAAGTGGTGAGACTCAGAATCAAGGTGTTGCAGCTGGACAAGATACAGACGAAACTGCAGAGGACGCCGAATCAGAAGAAAATGCTGAAGCCAATGGCCCAGCAATTGGAGCTGATGAGGACGGACCATACGAGACATTGGTTCGATCCTTGCGCAACGAAATCAATCTTGCGCTCCAGCGTGGACACATCGGAAATGCAGCTGACCTTCAAGGAATTGTGATGTTCGTGTTGGACAGCGCCCATGCTGGGAACTTACATGAGGCCAACAGCTCACGTGACAACGTGATTCAAGAGATTTGCTTTCGCCTAGAGAGTTTGGCGCCGAGATATGAGTTACTCATTCCACAGGTTGCAGTGAAATTGAGAATCATGGAAAATGACTTGCGAGCCATGGCATGGCATGAAAGTTGAGAAAGGGGAATCCAGACTACTCCCTATAATGTCTAGTGTTTTCATGCGATGGAACACAGAAATTTGCATTAGAACCCGATCTGTAGCTCAGCCTACTCTAAAGCAGCAGTCCCAATACTTTTGCAGTGCTCTCACGTCCATGAAACCTTGGATGAAACGCGCAAAACGAGAAGTGTAACATCAGTTTCTGCAGACCACATCGCGTGACATGCGGAAACCTTTCACTTTTCACTCGTTAGGCCCTGCGGTTCAAAACATCAGCTTGAACGGTTTGAGTTTCGGCCGTTCTTTGGCACCTTCAAAAAGTTGTCGATTGAAGGGTTCCTTTACAGCGAACAGAGGTCTGAAGGAGCCATGTCCTGGGAAACTTGAGGGCAACTTGGATCTCAGTAACCAAAGGACATCTACCTGGGACGAAATTAGAGTGTTTCAAAACGCTACTGGTGGAAAACTTTCAAGAAAAATAGCAGGCATTCCAATATGGAACGTAAGCGGCAAATCTCGCCAGGAACTTTTGGCAGACTTTTCTTTTGATAGTTGTTGCATTCATCAAAATGATGATGCGAAGGCGGGGTGCAGGTGATTTTCCCCGCATGCATTCCAGCTGTCGAAAACGTATATTATGTTGTTGCAGGGATGTCAACATGCAGTGCAAAACACAAATCGAGAAATGTATGTTTGCAGACGTTTTTAGATGGAGGAAAAAACAAAAAATGTAAAATCTGAAAATGTAAAATCTGAAAATGTAAGATGTGAAGATGTAAGATCTGCAAACATAACATGTGAAAATGTAAGGTATGAATGTGTAAAATATGCAGATGTGAGATCTGGAAATGTAAGATCTGCAAACACAGGATGTGAAAATGTAAGATGTGAAAATGTAAACTATGCACATGTGAGATGTGAAAATGTAAAACTTGCAGATATAAAATGTGAAAATGTAAGATGTGAGTATGTAAAATATGAAAAGGTGGGATGTGAAAATGTATGAAAATGTATGATCTCAGCTCATTTGTTTAGAAAAACCTTACGGTCAGGCACTCCCGGGCATTAAAACAACACCTTACAAATCTGGAAAAATATCCAGGATGTAACTGGTTATTTTTTGGCACATGGATAATGGAGGCAAACGGTGAAACGCGAGGAACCTACTGGAAATGAGCAATGCGGACACGGAATGCCCAGAAAAACACAAAAAACCTTAACGTCTATGTTTATATGCCAAAATGTGACAAACAAATCGCCCAAAAAAAAAGTCAAATCATAACAGTTGGTTCAAACTTGTGTGTGTAAACCACAAACCGGTGAAATCGATGAATTCCTAAAAAACAAAATTTATTGGTCATGTGCAGGATTTGGGTTCGCATTTTTTTTCCCTTTATCCTTTGTTGATGTTTGTTTCGAGCAACTCACCACCAGTTCGCCCATTTCGCTGTTTCGGGTTAAGACTGACTGAGCTGCTTGGGCTCGTGCCAGCCGTGCCGTTTGCGTTCTTGCAGGTGCCATTCCCGACCGGCAACCAGTCATTTAATGGGTCCGAAAACATGGTTTCACAAGGATTTGTCAACAACAAATGGTGATTTTATGAATGAATTTGGGGATATATCCTCCGGCAATCCAACTTGCGAAAACTTATCATAAACATCACAGAAGGATTATGAAAATCGGGATCTTTCAACGTGTTGGAATCCAACCCCGTTTGATGCTTCCAGTTCATGGACATCATTTTATTAGGGGCAGGGTGTTGTGCCACACCAATTCGGTTCCGATAACTCGATCCAATTTGTTGATGGCGATATCCCCGTTTTTGGTTGGGTTAAGTCTCATTTTTGTATATTTATTTTTTGTTAAGTAAATTCTGGTAAATTCAATGTTTTGTCATTTGAATTCCCATTTTCGGTCGGTCAAATATTATGATTATAGAATCATTAAATTGTGGTAAAAAACAGACAAACCATCCAAAAAACGCTGACACCGCCAGTCCATCCCAAGCCAAACACTCGTGAATGAAATAAACATCAAGAGTTAGCAATGGGTGACAAAATCATGCCTCAAATGACTCAAATGCATTTCTTCGAAAGTGAAACAAGGGCTTGATTGCCCACACCAAACATTTGTTGAAATATTAATGTTTTGCAAGTGTGTTCCACGCATTTTGGGTTTATTTATATTCCATCGTGATCATGAGGCATGGTTTCGCCTTATCCAGTGAACTGCATTATCACAGTACAGATGGGATTCGTAGAGTCTTTCCTCATTGAAATTTCATGACCAGTCACTTGTGGTTCCCGTGGTACCCCCCATGAAAATGTTTGTGATGTTGCTCCATGATGTCATTTGTTCCATAAAGAGTAATTCGCATCCGAGAAGTCTTTTCAGATGGGTATGGGTCATCTATGGTCATGTTTTCTTTAAAACAAAAAAACACATAATTTCATCTTGAAGATGACCAAATGATGTGGGGTCCCAGGGCCCAAGGAAATTTGACACACAGCCATGGACATGTCTTGGTCACCAGTTAAGAAACTGAATCGTGCTGGATTGCCCAGGGTTCGCAAAGCAACTGGCTCCATGGTTCATATTGAGGCGCGGGGAGGTTGGTCTATGGTGCATGGCCACAACTCACAATGATTGATCCTAGTCTGGAGGTATGTTTACGATTTGATAAAGCGGTACTGTATATTATATATATAATACATGTATATTCGAGCAAATCATCAAATCATACATGATACAGATATGTATGTACACAATACATACACATATGTATTTACACATATTTGTATACACATGTACAACTACACGTACCATTAACAATAAGTCCAAGGGCACCTCTTCACAACATCAACGCTTCGTTCCATTTCAGTCGTCTGACTTTCAGAGCAATTGACCCTTTCAAATCAAGGTGAATGGAATGAATGGATATGGTGATCCCAGGATTCTATCTCAGGCCAGTGATTTTCTGGTGGTCGCAAAGAGTGTGACAAATGCGCGGGTGCGGAGCTTAAGAGACCATCCACTTGGGGCCTTGATGTCCACCGCTGGTAGATGGGCCCAGCCAGTTGCAGGATTTTATGTTTTTGATATTACATGCATAGTAATATATATGAACATATATTACTATATCACATTTTATCGTATATATATATACACATACAGACAAATATAATATATATATATATATATACATGCATACACATTATATGCGTTTTGCACACTTTACCAATTATTCATGTATATGAATGTATATGTACATGTGCATGTTTATGTGTTTTTGTATATGTGTTTTTGTATATGTGTATGTTTATGTTTGTGTTTATGTGTGTTTATGAATATGTATATGTATTTTTTTCTATATCTATCTCTGTCTATGTAGAAGTAGATGTAGATGTCTATGAAACCAGGTCAAAGGGGTCGCAAAGACCAATGAACTGAGTGAAATCGGGTCATAGGAACCATTTACCTCAATTTACAACTGTTAGCTTTGGCCCATGGTCCTAGGTTCGGCTGGTGTGCTTTCCCCACAGTGGTGGCGGTCCTTCAGCCTTTTCAACTTGGCCTCAATTCTTCGAGGACAGGTTTCTGGGGTCTACGGAGCTTGGGGCGACTGGTCTGGAAAAAAAGCAATTGGACTTCGGGACGCATTCCATCACCTGTTTGACAACCTCATCATGTGTCTGGTCAAAATTCGAATTTCAACACGGCAAAATCCGTCGGTTTCGGCAAAATCGGCCCGGCCCTACGAATCTTTCGTGGCGAGGATGCCCAAGTGGAGCTCGTGATGATCTCTGCTCCAGGTGGGGCTAAGAACCCAGTGACCATCCGCATCCAGGATCCATAGGTTAGATTTTGGGTGGCGATTCGTGGCAACTGGGCTACAACCTGATAGTCCAATTGAGGTTCTAGTCCCAGTTGCATTTCCACCCAATTTCCTCAATTGTTCCAAAGGGGTTGGTAAGTGGATTATGTACATGGCAGGGTCCACCCCAAAAGGTGAGGATGTATCGTAGCTACATTCAGAAACCCTGTCCCCCAAAAGAATCGTAGCTATTTGTAGCTACATCATGCATCTATTTCAATCTATTTCAATCTGTTATTTGGATGGCCACTTTCTGGCCAACCCGCAAAAAGTGGGTGTCGGTGTCAATACCCGGGAGTTGCAGTGGCATCTGAATCTGAAATGACTCAGAGAAATCCCAAACTTGTTGCTCTATCTGCGCTTTTGCTGCTGTCTCAATTCCGTCCAAATATACTTCAGCAACCCTGTTAAATCGAAAAAATTGTTAGTATTGTACTAGGAGACACGTATATAATTCAAGTAAACGTGTTTTTTTGAACTTATGGTTGGGTCTGCAGCAGTAGTTGTAGCCAATTTCCCGTTGTGAGTGTTTTTTTGCTAATACAGATGATGCTACCCTTGATCCATTGACCACTACCTGCTCACAAAATTGCCGCTGTTGACACTTAGCTACGGCCAATGGCACCCGAGAAAAATCCCATGGTTTGCGACTCGAAAGTGACCGAATGGCCCGTTGGTATCTCAAAAATGGCCGACGGCTGGAGCTATGGTATCTCGCTCCAGGTCGGGAGCGTCGCGTGGGCAGCTCCAGTCTCACGGTGCGACTGAACTTGGGGGACGGTGTGATAGGAAGGTCCGTCATTTTTCCAAAGGGGGAAGAATTTGGAAAAGAAAAACAAGACATCCTTTTCTCGAAAACAAGGGGTTTTGGTGTTTTACCAACATTGTCACTCCGAGATCTGGTGGGATTCTGCGCATCTTGACGCACCGAAATGAGGTTTGAAACCATGCTATAGCTAGTCCGTTTGGGTCAGTCATTGAGTTCCGCAAAATGGGATGGTTCTTGATGCTGAAAATGCCCATTCTCCCTTAGCGACAACAAAGTAGCAGTAATTACATGTCGTTCTCTATAGATAATACAGCTCTGTTCAATACTTTACGGTTTGCTAATCTACCAATACCATCCAATACCCATTCCTGCGAAATAGAATCACTGTTAGATCTCCCCATTCACCACCTTCCTGTACATCTGGTCATAGCAGTTCTTTCGGGGAATTCCCAGCGTGGACACGATCCAATTGCAGACCCAACTGAGGCATGGTTATGGGTATGGTTCCAAACTACTCACCCGACAAAATGGATAATTGTATATAATTGTCCTAGTTGATTACAACAGCTTTTTTCTCAGAGTCGCAACCATGGTGTAAGTCGTTTAAAGCCCACTTGGTGGGTATGGTTCCGATTAGGCGTCCTTTCACAATGAGCATTTTTATGTTGGTCCAATCAGGACATGGACACCTTGGTAGAGAAGATCTGCGAAGCTCTTGAAGTCCGGGAGACAGGGGGTGGTTGGAAATGGAAATATCTGGAAATTAAGCAGAAACCATCCCATATTTTTATCTATTGGATTGGTTATTACAGGTGTTTTACTGCCTGGCTATTGTATTGATGATCCATTGTTTAAGACCCTCCTAAGAGGGCAGAAGAGCTATCGCCATTCAGATTTAACTGGGCAGATGGGGATTTGAGCAACAAAACACGAGGCTGTTTCAACAGGATGATTTCACTTGGCTGGGGTGGCTCGACCACAAATCAGATTCTTTGAATTTCCCATATTTTCCCCAAGTCTCGTGTGGTCAATTCAATTGCGGTTCATAGCTTTTTTGATGAGAATCGTGCATTCAAACTTCTCCCAAAGCCTTTCCCGGTTTATTTATATCCAACTTAACTCATAAATTGATGGTTTTGAGTGGGAGAATGGGAACATCGACTGGACCAGTTGTGAGGTCTCAGGCTTGGTGGATGGGGTCCCCTATGCCTTTTTTGGTCACTCCTTGGGGGCGCTGGTGGCCTATGAGACTGCGAGGTTGGGACGTGTGGGACGTGGACGGGAAATCATAAGGGAATTTTGTAACCAACTATTATCATACTATATCCCCCAGTTCATGGGTATATCTGATTTATTGGATGAAATTGGATGATGTATGATATACCGAACTGCGGGATGGTAAGAAAAACCGGGATTTTTCATGGAGTTGGGGAGAGAAGAAACCATCGGATTTGGGATACCCAATTTTCAGTCCCATATGATATTAGCTCCGTTTGATGCTTATACATAGCACTCGCATATCATATCTGGAATCTGAATATATCAATATATCTGGATAAATTGCTATTGACTTGTGCCTGATTTGATCTATTGTCTGCTGACATGATATTTGTATCTCTGATATATACGTATATATATATATATGTATCTATCTGCATCTATCCATATCTTTCTGCATGATCTTTTCGTTATTCCAAAGTGGGTGAACTTCTACATCTTTACATGCGATTTCGCAAGAAAGGAGATGGTCCAAAGTTGTATACAATGGCAGCTGAAATGCACGTAGTTTTTTCCTCTGTGTTCATCACATTGATTACCTTCTTGATGTTGATCAAGCATCATGGATCATCGAGAAGGGGATGAGTTCTTAGGATACCTCATGCTGACATGGCTTTGGAGTCAAGTACGGGTGGAAAGCTTTTGGAGCGTTGGGCTTGAGGATGTCTGACGAGGGAAACATCGAAAACCCTGGCAGGAAATTAGATGCAGACATGAGCCCTGGCCGGCCTGGGCCTTGGGTGATCTTTCACCTCATGGAGATCGAAAGCTTTCAACACATTGGGGTCACAAAAATATACTCGGCAGAACTTTACGAAACGCAGACATGCAATTGAAAAAATAGATGCCCTTGTTGGTCAAGTCCCTCTGTCTATTTGCGAAATACTGTTCTCTCCAGGGCTACACTTGCATGTTGGGTGCGTGAAGTCTCCAAGTTTTGATGCCTAAATCATAGATTCTTGACTCAAATCCACGGTTTTCCCAATCGTATCTATATACAGTTTTCATGGTCAAAGTCCAATTTTGAATTCCCAAATCTGCTTTACTGTAAAATGCAGCTGCTTAATGTACAAATCCACATTCTTCACACATCCCCCATTTTTGATGGTGATGTTCATAAATCAAGAACTCTACAAAGTGGGCATTTAAACGGTGCAACCCCGACCATTGATTTTTTTTCCCATCAGATTTGAAAACTTCTGAGGCCTCGACCGGTGCACATTTTTGCAAGTGGCCATGGGGGCCCTGCCAGGGACACCCAGTGTCTTTTTGTAATGGGGTGTCTTTTTGGCAGAAATGCCCCGATGTGGGTTTGGTACCTGAAAATTGAAAGCTCCCAAACTTGATGGTTTATGAAAAAAGGGTCGGTTATTTGGACACACCCAGGGAAGAGATTGACCAGCCGAGATTGGAACTTAAGCAACCACCAAAAGATGTCGCCAAGCAAGATGGGTGGTCAAATCACCGTGATTACTGGATAATTTTTCAAAGCAAACGCAGGGATTCAACCAACAAACAAAAGGTAGTTACCCAAAAAATCCCAAACAAGAATTCAATTTCTTGAATAGCTTCGAGGACATCTAACCAACAGGATGGATTGTTTGTCAACAAAAAAGGGAGGTTAGGATAGTTTAGGCGAGCCTTTTGATCTCCCATGAAGTAGGGGATGATAGCTATCAGGAAACTTTATTTGACAGCTGGTTGAAAGGTGAGAAACCGGACCTGCCAAAGTGAGCCCTCAACCTGGGCCAGGAAAATGCCACTGGTGGGTGGATGTTCATCCACATGGAATTCCATAGGTAGCAGCATCCATCCTATGGTCTCCAAACTTGAAGCTGCAGTCTGCGCGAATTTGTGCCTGTGAACAGGGGAAGTCTTCAAATTTTGGGGTAGATTCAGGGTACCGGGTACTATGTTTTGATTGACATTGTGAGACAGCAGCATTGAGGATCTTACGATCAAACTATCTTATATTGTTGTTTGCCGATGATGTCGACAACAAGAATGATGACAGCGGAGAGATAGCGATGATGATGACGATGATGATGATGATGATGATGATGATGATGTTGGTGCTGGTGCTGGTGCTAGTACTTGTCGTAGTGGTGGTGGTGGTCGCGGCGGCAGCGAAGGGTGAGAAGTTTTGAAATTTGCTGAAAGTTCGATGTGCATGGTCTTCCAAACGATTACAATCCTGGTAGTGTTTTCGAACAGTGATGGACATCCATGTGCGTACATGTGTGTGCGCAGAGAACCGGACGTTTGCCCGGAGCATGTGTCTTCTCGCACGAAACGGCTCTTCTTTTTCACGGACCCTCAGGAAGTCTGCGAAGGGTTGTTGCCACAAATTATTGCGAAACGAGCCATGAAGCAAATTGCGTGTCGTATGCGTGGCGAGGGGCCGCACCTAGTGTACCGTCCATCCCTGCAAGGCCGTTTGAACTGCGGATGAAACACGTGTTAAAACCCCGAAAAATGAGATATTATGTCATCTTGGGCGAACGCTAGGCTCTGCAGCTATGTATAATATGGGTAATTCATGGCGTGTAAAAATATGTGTATACTGTATACATATATATATCCCCATATATACATTGTTTATTCTTGTTTGCAATACAACTATTTTTCCTCCAGGAATCAATTACGTCAAAAATAGTAGTATTTCATATGGTCTCAGCCCAGGCATCGATGAGCTTGGAACGGCAGATTGAGCATTGGGGGTTGGGGCCTTAGGAACCATGGTGTTTCACCATTGGAGCTGCCGTGTAGTTTCAAACTTCGCTTGTTTTTACTGCCAATTTTGGGATGGGGAAAGTATTCAGAAAAAGATAGGAAGGTAGTTGTATCTTTAGAGATATACACAGGTGTATGTATATGTACATACATATGTCATGCAGTGTGATGTGCTGTAATGCAATCGAATAAAGTGTCATCTCATCCCATGTCATGTCATATTCGTTCATGTATCTACAATATGGATATATCTATTATAATATTATATCACCACAAGTTGTTGAGAGAGTCCACATGCTGCTCAAGAACTTCATGCTCGAGGCCTCGTCCGTCCTTGGTGTCCTTGTGCAGGGCTTGCGGTCGAAGCTGCGGGGGTTGGCTTGTCCCTCCTTGGCTGTTTCGTTCTTCCTATTGGGCTTCCTTTGGGGTGGATCCACCACCTCAGGGTCACTGTGGTGGGTCCTGCTCCGGCTGTTGACTTTGTGCAGTAGCTGTCTGCTTGCCGGCCTCGTCCAAGCTCACCTGGTACTTCTGTGGGTTCCTTTGAAGTGGTCTGTTCTGATTCTCCTCCTTTATATACACGCATACACATGTGTATATGTCGAAACCACAGAACTTGGCTGGTCGCATCACATTTGCAGGCATTGGTGTCCCGATAGCAAACCGAGATTGAAACAGTACAAAAGTTGGGATTTCAATCCTGTTTGGTGGCTTAGTTGGCTCAACCACCCACCAGTTTCGGACCTGGACAAGAGACCTTGAGATCTTCTAACCCATGTGTTGGGCCCGTATGAGTTTCAGGATGCATAGAACTGGGAACCCAATTTGAGCCGAAATGGTTTGTGTTTATCCGCGTGGTGAATCGGGTGGCAAGAAGTGGAAGACAAGTCGAGGAACATCACGAGTTACCAACAATATTGTAAACGGCTCAATATGACATTAATTACTATACTTACTATTGGTTACTGGTTACCAGTCGCTTGACCTTGAGCTGGCGAAGTTGTAACTCTTCGCCAGGTCACGGTCCGCCAATGTACAAATCATAGCGACCTCACGACCTCACCAGGAACCCCGGACACCACGTGCTGCCTTTCAGGAGTCTACACAAGCTCTCGGATGAAAAATTGATTGAGGTACTGGGTCGAGGGAAGTGGGCAATAGAACGTTGCGTCCAAAGGCGCACCCATCGGCTACCATCAATCCTAACCACCGAATTTTCCAGTGTCATCTTCCAAATGTCATCTTCCAGTTCTTATGGTTTGATCCAAATTGATGTTGGTTGGTGAAATCAACGGCAATGACCCAACGGCAATTGCCATGACCCAACGGCAATTAACAAGTAAACCGATTAGCATATTATTATCGCTTCCTAGTTTCCCTAGTTAGTATCTTCCCCTTGATGACCTATGATCCATCATTTCCGGTTTCAATGACAATCCCCACATTGGTTGCTTTCACAACCATGTTTTTTTCAGGGTAAACTTCACCATGAATCAACCAACGAATACACGTATACCATGAACCTTTCGCAGTCTCCAGACATGATTTAGTATGTTTGCCATATGGCAGTGTGTCAAAACCTTGTACCCCTGGTGAACATCAAAATAGCTGGTAAATGGATGTTCATCCCACTAAAAATGGTATTAATAGGTATTGACCCATACCCATATATGAATGAGAAGAACCATGGCTTGCTGGAACCTCCCTCACTTCGACGACTTTCCCAGAAACCGCCATGTAACAGCTTTTTTTCTCAATATTTTGCGAGTTCCCTATGATTTCCTAGCTAGAAACATCAATTTCTAGTGTTTTTTCCCATATTTCCCCATGATTTTCCCATAAACACCTCAATTCATATGTGATTTTCCGATGTTTTCCAATCTTTTCCCATGAATTTCCGATGATTTCTCCAGCCATGGTGATCTTCCAGCGCCAGGTGACAAAGACCTTCGGCGTGCTGCCGAAGGATTTGAACTCCGAGCTTTTGAGGTGGCTCCAATGTGTTGCCCAATGTCCTGTTCAAATTTAGGGTGGATGTATTTTTTTGCATATATATATATATGTATAGACATATTACATTATAACTTATAACAGGTTACATAACCATATTATAGATTATAGATATATGCGTAGATATACATATATGTACATATATATATATATATCTATACATACATACACACACATACATACATACATACATACGTACGTACGTACGTACGTACATACATACATACATACAGACACACACACATACATACATACATGCATGCATACATATATATATATACATATTGCTACATAGATACATAGATACATAGATGCATAGATACATAGATACAATACAATACAATACAATACATTACAATACAATACAATACACTACAATACAATACAATACAAATACAATACAATACAATACCATACGTTACATTTACATTACATTACATTTCATTACATTACATTACATTACATTACATACAGACAGACATACATACATACATATGTATATGTTTATGTATATGTATACGTATACGTATATGTATATGTATATGTATATGTATATGTATCTGTCTTTGTCTATGTATATGTACATGTATATGTGTCTGTATCTGTACATGTATATGTATATGTATATGTATATATCATACAAAAATAAAGCACGCAGCAACCAAAAGCCTCGACCAATGACCAACGATCCATACGAAAGGAAGATCAACAAGAAGTACCAAAAAAGAACTTTTCGAAGCACTAACAATCATAATTCCATAAGAAAACAACCACAAGATAGCAACCATAAGATAAACAGGAAACCATCCAACATCTCCACACACCCCAAAGCCCAGCGACCCAGGGCCTTGCTGCCGGCGCTGCGGAGCGACTTTGAGATCTACGAGAGCTACGTACCGGTGGGGTGTCCTGGGGTGTTCTGGAAACTGAAAACATCGGCCCTGAGGAAACGAAGGATATTTCATTGGAGCAAATTGGAGCCATGGAATATGCTTGGAACAATGATTTTGATATTCGCCTCGAAACGAAGCACAGAATTTGTGAGTTCAGCAGCAAAAATAGTGTTGAAATTTGCAACATGAATGAAACTGAGGAGGAAACAAAAGAATAATGATGATGATGATGATGATGGTGACGGTTTGGCGATGGTGATGATACCGGGATACAGTAAGGGCCCATTGCATTTTCAATGCCAGCATGCTAGTGAAGCCCATTGCCATCTAGTGTTTGTTGTTGGCATCTCTATTTCTGTTGGTCACTTCCATTTTTTGCTTGTTACCTCACATCTTTGCGGATGAAATTTAAATTGCATGTTCTAATCATGTCAAATCTTACTTTATGTAATTGCGTAAGTACATGTGTTTCAATGGGTCCTATCCCCACCCCCCTGAACAAATTTGAACAAGCAGGTGAAATGCGTTGAATGCCTCCTGTTTTTGGTTCATCATAGTGAACCCCCCAAGAAGATAGAACAGTGATCTACCACCAGTTTACTACGATTCTAGTTTTCTATTGTCTTGGGTGTTGCTCTATCCATTTCCTTCACCTTTGGATAATTCGAGTCGCTTCGCGACGAGAACCGCCCGCACCCAGGGAATAGGACAGAGAGGAAAGAAGCGGGCCTACTTGGCCCAACTACAAGGCGACTGGGGTCAAACTTGGCCGTCCTTGGCCTTAAGCTGGTCCGAACAGGAGCCTACTTAAGCTGGTCCGAACAGGAGCCTACTTGGGCCCAACTTGAGCGTAACTTGCGCCGAACTCGGTCCAGTTGGCTCCAGCTTGGACCCAGCTTGAGGGGTACAATATGGCGCAACTTGGGCACGTTTGGACGCAAGTTCGGCTTAGCATGCGCAACTTGGTCTTGTGTGGGGGTGACGTCGAAGTTGGGCCCAAGACAGGCCCAATGTGGGCAACATGGCCTTGCAGGAACCCCTCCCCAAAACCAAAAAACATTAGAAATAGCGGTAAACATGTAAGTTTTCAGTGTGTCGCATTGAGTCCGCAAAATTGACCCGGGTTGGGCTCAACTTGGGCGCAGGTTGTGTTATCTTGGACCCAACTAGAGCCCAAGTCGGCGCCAATTTGTCATGTTAGGTTGAAGTTGGGCCCAAGGCCTTTCGCGACAGCTTCACACCAAGTTGGGCCCAACGGAGACATAACATGGGGAACATTGCATCAAACGAAGCGTCATCAATAGCAAAAAACAATGGGAAACACCAGTGAAACAGATGGTTTGAGGATTTCGCATTGAGCCGGACATGTTATCCATTTTGAAGCCATGTGAACTTCAACTCGGAGCGAAGTTGCTCCCAACTGGGTCCAAGTTCCAGCATGTTGGAGCCAAGTGGGTCGAAGTAGGAGCCAAGTGCCTTGTTGGTCAAAGTTGACCCTAAGTGCAGCCGGTGTTGCGGACATGTGGGGTCGAAACGGTGCATTTGGACGATGTTGGGCTGATCTGCAAAACGTTCAAATTTCCACAGTCCCGTACACTTCTTGGCGGTCTGCTCTGTCGAAAATGATTCCCCCCCAGAAGAAGTTGTACCAGACTGACAGATCGGTCCATTCGTATCACTATCACTCGCTGCTAAACTGTCACGCCTTGGCACCTTCGGTGCGGGCTCATTTTTTCGCAGTATTGTAGCAGATTTGAAACGAGTTGAAGATGGAATTACACTTGAGTTTTCCGTCACTCTGCTAAACTATATATATATACACATTTTGTCATATAGGAATTACACGGAAATAAGGTTTAGGATATTTGCAAACCAATTGTTTCGGATTGAAGTCCAGTTGGACAGGGTTTTGAGCAAATTGTATTGAATCACGTAATTGCAGCCATCCACATGACTCATTTGGTGAAGAATTTGAGTGACAAACTAGTAGATGTTCACGTAGGTCAAAATAAAGTATGCACAGAAAGTAACAGGAACCATACAAAAAACGAATGCAGGCACCTAAAGAAATCACCCAAAACAAATATTTACAACATCTTACAACAGCTCACTGGACTTGCTCCACAGCAGCAGCTGTTGGTGTTGGGCATGATAATAGAAATAATCTATATACATTCTTTGATTCTTCAAGTCTGTTCCCTTTTGTTTGAAAATTTTGTTTAACCATGTTCATGTTTTTTTTTCTTGGTCTTTCGTTTTTACATGTATGGTGTTTAAATTTATTTTTATCTTCTTTTGCAGACAGAAACCTTGCCGCTTGCCAACGAAAAATTTTTTCTATGAATCTTTAAAAAGGCCCGCCGCAGGCGCCACTTTTGAGCAGTTGGATGGTCGCTCAAAGAACATTGCTTCCACCAATTTGAAAACAATCTAAAAACTAGACAGTACGAATATGCATTTGATTTTTAAGGATACTTCATTTGTTCATGTGTTTCAATGTTTTCATTTTTCATTTTTCATTTTTATATTTTACCTTTTTTCAAAAAAACAATCGAAAAACAATGATTCTTTATATAAACGTATATCCTTCTATTTTTACTTTATTTTTTCGATTTGTTATTATAATTATTATAATTTATTATTATTTATTTACTCTTATTACTTTTATATTTATATATATATTTAATTAATCTAATTTTTTATTTTCTTGTTTTGCCTTTATTTCCGCGGAAATTCCTGAAATTCAAGGGCTGGCCTTGAATTTAAGAAATTTCGTTTTTTTTTTCCACGATTAGTATTTGAAAAATTAAATTCATAGTATTTTTTCCGAAAAATAGAATTGAACAAACATTGAGTTTCATTGTTAAAAAAAATAAACGTGGAAAAATATCGAAATTCCTTAGATTCAAGGCCAGCCCTTGAATTTAGGGAATTTCGCGAAAATAAGGAACAAAAATAAAAAACAAAAAACATAGAACAAAATAATAATAATAATAATAATAATAATAAAAAATAAAGATAAACATAAGAGCAAAAATATACTGTAATAAAATATCAAAAACAATTAAACAAAAACATTAAAATCAATGAGTAAATCAAAAAAACAAAATACATAGAAATAAATTATAAAACTATAACAAAAAGAAAAAACATAAATAAATGGTATCTTTTGTTCTTAAATTGCTTTCAGACTGATGGAATCAATTCCTTTTGGCGACGATCCAAACACTCAAAAGTGTGCCTGCGGCGGGCCTTCTTTAAAGATTCATAGAACATTTTTTTTTGAGCAGCGGGCGGCGTTTCTGCCTGCAAAAAAAAAACAACAAAATTTACATTGAACAAATCCGTGTTAAAAAATGAAAAAATAACACGAAATCGGGGCCGTGTCTCGAAATTAGTTGCGGAACCATTTTTCAGCCAAGGATCCTTGCACATTTGATTTGATGCATTTTGCATACTGCATGAACATTATTTCCGGGGACAGACCTTAAATACAACCCACCACCTTATTTGTGAAAGTTGACATTCAACTTAGTTTCCTAAACATATACGATTACATATATGTATATATTCATATATGCTAATGTACCAACGTATCCATAAATCAAAACACACATACACACAATAAACAAAAAGGTGTTGTATGATGACATCTACAATCAGACATATAATGCATGCACAAATACACACACACATCTCTCATATATATATATATATACACATAGATATAGAGTCAATCAGATATAAATGTAACAGCTTATCCATACATACATACCATTTATTTATATATACACATATACATAGATGTATTACCGGTCCAAATTTTGTTTGTGCCCCAATTTCACTTAGAATTTGTTTCTTCATGTTCGGATTGTATTTTTTCGGGGTATATCCCATGTTTGGACCAACCGACGTATCATATTGTCGGTTCTTTATCCCATGATCAATCTATACATATACATATATAGATATGTACATACATCCTTATTGAAACTCCTGTGATTGGTTTTATTCCCCCCAATTCTTCATGGATCTTTCAAATACACTTCGCAATTTTTCCTTGTCTCCCCGAACGCCCGGAGAGAAAAGGCATCGGAACGACGTCCTTTGATGCTTCCCATCACAGCATTGGGAGGGGATGAGGATGCGGCCGTGCCCAGGCATGAAATCATTCTGTAGATCCCAGGTCGCTTCACCTTGGCCATGGGCCATGGGATGAAAATGGCATGCCCTTCTTTTGGCACAAACTAACCCAAGAAAGTAAGTGAACATCCCGGCATTTTTTTCCGTCCGTTCTGGGGATGTGAAGTATTGGGGTAAAGGGCAGAGTATAATGGTTTAAGCCACGACCTATATATATATACATATGTATTGTATTGTCTTGTATAAAATTGTATTGTATTGTATTGTATTGTATTGTATAGTCTATATAGTATAGCAAAATATAATATAGTATTGTCATGTTATGTTGTGTTGTGTTATGTTATGTTATGTTATGTCATGTTATGTTGTGATATACATGCAAATGTATGTGTATATATATACTTACATGCATATGTACATGCATATGCATATGTCTATGTGTGTATATATATATATGTATAAACACAGAATTACGAGATTCCCAAATGCGGTGAAACGATTCTGACCAAGGGTGGCCGTGTCATCATGTGCCTTCACCAGGGCCATTTTTGCCTCAAGTCCTTAAAGGTGCCGTGCTCGTGAACCACTAACCAGATTGGGTGTCGGTATAAGCAGTATAGCCCAAACACCCAAGCCAATCCTGAGCCCAAAACAGGTCAAGAATTTACCCTCTGGTAATTTAACAGAGCTATTGAAAATGGTGATTTATAGTGGATTTTCCCATTGAAAATGGTGATTTTCCATAGCTACGTTAAATTACCAGAGGGTACCCTCTCAACTGAGAATTTTCCAAGGTGCCCAGCGGACACTTGTTGACCTGGCAAGCGGAGACAAGCCACAAGATGCCCCCACCCAAGGCGCGCCCTCTTGTCAGATTGATGGAAGAAACCAAGGCACAAAAATGACAACACGTCATATTTTTTTCTAGCCCTCAAAAAGACAGAGGGTAAATAAAAGTAAACGATCATTGCTATTTTTGCAAGGTTTTACTTTTCTATTTGTTTGCTATGAACCTATGTGTATATATAAAGATGCATACATGGACTACAGACGCATAATTTTTCATCTGGGGAAAAACAACGTGTAAATAGGTGGTTCGTGCCGGGACTTTAGAAAAGCTTGTCAACAGCTTATGACTTTCCATCTTTAATGTCACCTTGTGCTGAGATACCGGTGCACTAGGCAACCATCATTTGACACATCCGGCAGGGGGGAGTTTCAGCGAGAGTATTTAGCCATGGAACTATTAGCATCGCACAACGTCGCTCATGTCCAATGAAAGCTGGAGTGATGACCTTCTAAGAGCATCTAGAGGTGAAATTATAGGAAGGGTTGCAACTATCAACTGAAGTGATCTCCCCATTTTTTCACCGGCCGAGGTTTTCAGAGGTGGTCATTTCTACTTGCTGGAGCAAGTGCATGAGGCACCCGATGAGAATCCCGATGGTGGAAGTCAACAATGGGCACCAACTAGATCAGTTCCACTGGCGGCAAGACATTGGACTTCTAACATCCACAAGAGAGTTTTAACGTACTTTACCATATTGGATTCTTCAATATATTTATACAATTTTATACAGGGTACCTCCGTACATCTATGCACACACACATATGTATATATATATATAAAATACACATATGTGCTCGTACATATATATATATATATATACACTAGTCATTATGAAGGAGATGAGCTTGATTTGGGGGGTCTTGAAGACCTGTGCCGGAGACAGTAGGAACCCGTTGCAGATGATGCAGTAGCGTCGCGTGTTACAAGTATTAAAAAAACAAATATCATATTAATGCATATTTATATAACATAGAGATGCATGTATATGTATGTATATATATATATGTATGTGTATATATATATATGTATATACATATGTATATATCATGTATGTGTATATATATATATGTATTCATAGATGCACATAACACATACATGCACGTGTTGCAACGCGTACATGGAAATACATCAATATTTGAGGCCGGTTCAACAAATGTGCTGTTCGCAAAGCTGTTGCTTTATTTCCGGCGAAAGTTCGTGGATTCAATTGTTATGAAACCAGTTAGTATAACCCTGCAGGTAGCTAGTGACTACTACACCCACAACAATAATACTACTATAATGTGGGTTCGTCTGAAAATTTAAACTAGGGCACCAAAATTCCAATGGTCAATCGCCATTTTGCCTATTGAAATTGGTTCTTTCGTAGTCCATTTTCAGACAGTCCGGTCCTTTCGAGTCCTTCAGAGGTCGCCAACTACGTCAAGACCACTTTGGAGGACCCACCCTGCCTTGCTGTTGGCACCTTTCTTGGGGCAGCATTTTGGACCTTGAATCTCTCGTTTGCAGCGGTTTGATGCATCTTGGAAATCTGTACTTTGCATGTTTGCATTATCTTTAAGCTAAAAACACATATGATAAGAGGGATGTGCAACGTTCTGGAGCAGTTTCGCATGGGTTCGGAAACCTAAGATCTGTACTTTGCATTGTGTTTGCAGCATTTTGAAAGCACCATGTTTCCGCTAGCGGGTGGAAAAACCGCGCGTGTAGCCGTTCCATTTTTTTCAATATGGGGTTTGGGTGGGGTGGGGCGGAGCAACGTTCAAGTTACCTGCCGCGCACTCAAGTGATTCTTATGCAGACTTATCCAAACGCACCTCTGAAAATTCAAATTGGGTCATGAAGCTTGCAATCATAGTGAGGGAATCTTTTGTACCAAGAAAAAAACATGGAGCACATTGCTGGTGCACACAGTTTGTATCCATGGAGCGTGGAAAAAAATCCAAAGGTGCCGTCTCAAGTTCTTGGAGCCACAAAAATGGGGCTGTTAATCCTCAGTTGCTTCAAGGAATTCGAATTTGGCAATGGAGATGGCACCATAGAAATTCCAAGGATTACAAAGTCTCACGGGTCACGCCCTAAGCAAACCCTTCGAAGGCTGAGGCGGCTATGGCAACAGTGAAAAGTGACATATGACTCCCCGTAAATACCATATGATGGCTCCAAAATTGATTAATTTTCCCTGGGAAAATTCATGTCAAAGATCCACACGGCGCCGCAACTCGAACCACTTTTTTCAAAAACGTACTCAACTGCTAACGCAGTTTCCCACCCGCCGGGATGTTCCAGTTGCAAATTTCAGGATTTTTCAAGCTTGAATCTCTCATTGTTGGCAGATAATGTTTGTAGCATGTTGCAGCTGGAACTTGTGAGACGGATGGTAATTGCAGCTGTTCTGTTTTTTTATGCCCAGTATAGTCTGTCGTAGCGTTCTTCTTGTTATTTCGTTGCTTTTGATTTTTCCCTTATTGTTTGCACAACAGACACATATTGAAAATAGAAGATCGATTTGCACTGAATTTGCTGTCTCTTCTTCTATGAAACATGTTGTGGGGTAAAACGGGCTTGTTTTCTTGTGATGTTTCTTGTGTTTCCTGTCCTTGTCATCCCTGTTGTCCTTCTTTGCTTTGTTGTTCTTGGTGTTCTTGCTGCTGCTGCTGTTGCTTGTTGTCACCATTGCTGTTGTGCGTTGTCCCATTTGCAGGCTATTTGCATAAATTTCTAGTTTAGTTTTGTAGGAGCGCAGGTGCCTCGCTTGAGAATGTGATTTCGTGGCAAGCATGGAAGGGTTTCTCTTGGTGTTTGGACAATGCGTGCAGAATATTGAAGGTGGAATCAATACAAAATTTTCCGACAAACCCATATGGATCGTTTGCTGGAGGCAGAAGATATTGTTTGGTTGTATCGGGGGATGATTTGCCATACTGTTCGGGATTATTGTTGGCAAGTATGCCACATGTTTGCTGAGTATACCACTATTACTCACACTCATTTCTTCATGGGTCCAAAGAAGACCATTTCTGATAAGAAAATGGCTATATATATATATCACGTGGTCCACCCAATAAGACAACCATCCCCAATATCACCAAAAATAGGCGGTATAAACCCTCCCAAATTGGGTTTCCCACATTGAACCAAACCATTTTTGGGAATTGATTGCAGGACACTTGGATTTGCTGAAGGTCATCCAAAAATTGGGAGATCCTACGACATCAAACAACGAAAATGGTGAACTTTATTCCTTGTGTTTTACGCAGACAAACATGTATGTATTTCAATATTTCTATCATTTTTTATCCACATATATATATATATTGATTGTGTATATGTAGTTATATATAAATATACATACACAAGCCATCAATTTTCATGTCGTTGTCGAAAGGTCAACATAACAAAACCCGAAGCGAGAAAATCCAAACATATTCAATCCACAGCAAAAAGATCGAGAACAGGCAAGAGGGACAAATAGAATTCAAAATCTTAAATTTGAAAACAGCAGCAAATTGAGAAAATGGAAGACGGATATACACATACATATACATATACCTATACATATACATATACATATGCATATACATATACATACACATGGACATATACATACACATAAATGCACATAGATACACATAGATACACATAGATGCACATAGATACACATAGATAGACATAGATACACAAATATCCACATAGATGCACATAGATCCTCATAGATACTCCAAAGATACACATAGATACACGTAGATACACATAGATACAGATAAATACATATAGATGCATATAGATACATATAGATACATACAGATACATATAGACACATGATACATGATACATGATACATACAGATATACACATATACATACAGCTACATACAGCTACATACACATACATACGCATACATACACATACATATACACATACATATACGCATACATACACTCATAAATACACACATACATAGACACATACATGCATGCATGCATACAAAGATACATACGTACATACATGCATACACATACATACACATACACACACGCATACACACACATACACACACATACATACACATACATACACATACATATACATACACATACATACACATACATACACTTACATACACATACATACACATACATACACATACATACACATACGTACACATACATACACATACATACACATACATACACATACATACACATACATACATACACATACATACTTACTTTCTCACTTACATACTACCATACTACCATACTACCATACTTACATACTTACATGCATACATGCATACATGCATACACGCATACATGCATGCATAAATACACGCATACACGCATCCATCCATCCATCCATCCATCCATCCATCCATCCATCCACGCATGCATGCATGCATGCATACATACATACATACACACATACACACACATACATACATACATACATACATACATTAATATATACATACGTATATACATACATCCATTCTTACATACTTACATGCATACATGCATATATGCATCCATCCATCCATCCATTGATGCATCCATCCACCCATCCATGCATGCTTACATACATACATACATACATACATACATTAATATATACATTAATATACATATATATATATATGTATACATGCATAAATACATACATATAAACATACATACAGATACATACAGATACATACAGATACATACAGATACATACAGATACATACAGATACATACAGATACATACAGATACATACAGATACATACAGATACATACAGATA
>Ga0126342_10004725_pt1 | contig 23423 bp, 24 predicted proteins | sample Cyp1metagenome_FD_92528 | JGI IMG/M metagenome (GOLD analysis project Ga0126342, IMG submission 92528) | Coral microbial communities from Lord Howe Island, Old Settlement Bay, Australia - Cyphastrea 1 metagenome | ecosystem: Host-associated > Invertebrates > Cnidaria > Coral ...
ATCATCATCATCATCATCAGAAAGCCAGCCATAAAGCGTGCTGTCATGGAAGCCAACTGGGCTCTCCTAAGAATCTATCAGCTCTTCTAAAGGGATAGAAATGGTGGTTCTGGAAGCATCGCGACTTGGATTTCTTCAATGACTTATATTGTATAAATTATATCATATATATATTACACGTGTATATGTATATATACATATATTATCATAGATGATCATAGTATATCACGACCATTACTTTTGCATCACGTGTCGGATCCTCAGCTGATCCTGGTGGATGAGCCTCTCACTCAGTCCCGTGGAGTTCTCCCAACTCTGACTGGACACCATGGTAATTAACCAGTTGCAGCGCATTGCTATGGGTTAAAATATCTTTAACCATCTATCTAAAATCTAGTGATATAGATTGGAATATCAATAGCTAATATCAATAGCGAATATCAATATCATTAATATGCTTAAATCACTATCTAAAATCCAATCGTAGCTAATATCATCACAGTAAACACTCCAATTTTTGCATAGTTTTGCAAAGATATATAAATTATAACATAGTTCCTCAAAGTATTCCAAAGTGGGAGAAGCATCCTTTTTGGGAAGAAATCTCAGTCTGGTACCCATCCAAAATCAAGGGATGTTCACCAGCTATCAGGATTTCGCAACCATCTGCACTACCATGCCTTAACCAAGGCTCAAGTTTGGGCACCGTGTTCGCTCGAGGGGGCCATCGTGAGCACAGCACCGTCACTGCTGCCTACCGGCTTCCAACATCGCTGCGTCATGGCTGCTTAATGGGATATCTAAATAATTATGACACTATGAATAGTATGCAGTTGATTATATAATGGGATACATCTTATTAATATTATTGGTGGTATTTACCTTGAGAATAGTATGGAATATATGATATGTTTTTCGTTTAGTAGGATATAATGAATGTAATTTGATTGTAATGGACTCTAATGGTAGAGTTAATGGATCATAATGGAATAGTTGATGGGATAGTTGATGATCGTGAATGATAGTTACATCATGTAACATCATCCGATATCGTTGGATATATATATACATAATTACATATATATATAACCAGAATATAATGGGAATATTATAGAAAACCACCCATGGCTGCTGTTTAGCTGTTTAACCATCAACAAGGTTGAGTTTATGAGGAATATGAGTGGATATGAATGGGATATATAATCAACGATATTATGATGTGGGTTGATCTACCATCCAGAATGGGAATATGTTTGGGATATAACCAACAAGTGGGATGTCATCCTGGCACTTTGGAAATTTAACCATGGAACAATACCCTCTGGTACAAAGATGATATACATTTGAAACAGGTTTTCATTGCCCATGGCTATGTCCACTTGCCAGAGGGTGTCCTAGACAAGATCTGATTTCCATTGGTTCTATGTTCGATTTATCAGGTGTCCCTTTTAATGGACCAAACCACTCGCATTTTCCCTGTTTGGTGAACTAGATCATCTCAGATGCACCTTTTGGTGTTGCGAAATGTTGCTTCATATTGGTTAATAGCGGTTGATGTTGGTTATTTGTTGATTTTCATGTTGGTCAAAATTGGACAGTATGAATAGTAAATATTGGTAAGTATAAGTATTACAACATATCCCCATATATCCCCATATATCCCCATATATCCCCATTCTTCATATTTGTCTTCTTGTTGACAACTCCATTTTTCAATGCTTCAGATATCGGTCAGATCTGCCTGCGGGCAGCTGCTTGATGGGGTCGCCGTTTTGCCGAGCACCAAGAAGATCTGCGGGCATCCGATGAATGGTGGTTCTGTGTTTTGGAACATGGTTGATGTCATTGGGTTGGTTTAAGGGAAAATCTACAGGAAACCATGGTTTTTACCATCAAATATAGGGCTTTCCTGTAAATTTTCCCATCATCCAATTCTATGATGATGACTAATGACTGATGGCTATCATTTTGAGGCTTGCGGATTTTTTATATACGAAAGTCCATCAGAAAAGGATCGGATAGAAAATTGGACGTGACCTTTCAGAAATACCTTTTAGGGAGCAGCCACATCTGGCGCTGAGCGATTCCATTGGGTTCCTGATCAGTTGGGATTGTAGTCCCAGGGATTTGTTTCTGACCAGAAGGGGTGTGCATTCTATAAACCAGTTGAATATCACTTTAAAAATAGAGACGCGCGGTTCCACAGCCAGGTGGCTCAACAAGTGGATGGACATGCTGCCGCAGAATCCCTACCCTACAAGGACCTTTAGAGCAACTTCCCTCTATCATATACTATAATATACCATCTTATCTTACGTCATACATGCAAACATTATATATATAGTACAACAATTATACTAGATATCATGGAATTAAGGTATATTATGCCATTCTACTAAAACATCATATAACATCACAATTACTAGGTACCAGACCACCGCTACCAACACGTTTAACAGACAGAATGGCACCTCCATGGATCGACAGAGCCGTAGCCGACCGCTGGACCAGGCCTGGCCGGTGTGGTATTACCCAACGATTTTTGTTTGGGGATACTATACATTGTTGATATATACATATATATGTATACAGTACATATATTGTGTATATATATAATTATAATTATAATTATTATTATGATTATAATTATAATTATAATTATATATTATATATATATGTTGCCGATATATATAAATAAATCAACGTATATATATATATACATATTGTATTTGAGATATTGTTAATCTATAATGATGTATATATATATATATATAATATTGTTGATCGACATGTTGAGTCAGGGGTGTTAAATGTCCTAAAAATCACCCAAATTTATCAGGGTTGCTCCCAACACCCCAGGTATGTTTGGGAGGGTGAATTGGCAAACTGTAGTGGTAAAATGGCTCAATTTCCACCCTACTGGCGATCATTTCCCTATAGCTGGAGCAACCCTGTATATATTGGGGATATAATCTCCAACAGATTCTCGAAGGTGACGTTCAAAAACCAAAAAAAATACATTTACCCAGCTCTTTTAGCCGGGGATTCCTATCAATCTTCTATGTTCACTGGTAGTGGGCGGAGGCTGTCCAAGAGATAGAACGTGATCATTTCAGCTAAAACTTGGTTTTAACTACTTTTAAATTGGTTGGTGACATTTGGTGACTTCAACCATCTTCAACCAGTCCCCAAATCGAATGAATCATAAATGCGTAACGAACACCCAGGGAAATTAGACAAGGAAAAGCGCAAAGACCTCTGAATTCCAGGACAAACAATTAGCATGTGTTTGTTATTCCTTTCCATGGGGCTGTGTACATAGATATCTCATGGTAGGAATATTCCTTTCCACGTGTCAAGGTTGGAGGTCGGGAAACTCTCCCTGTTGATAATTCTATGGATGGTGTCACTACCAAAAATACATAAGAGTGCAAAACTCAATAATAAACAATAATGCATCCATAATGCCCAAAATAGTGCCATTTCTGCAAGCCTTCTCTGCGGGAAAACAAGACCTATGCCAAAAGCAGGTATGATGTATCACATAATTTACAATGTTATTGTATATATGTATATATTATTATATATGCTACCCCTCCCAAGACCTACATTTTGTGTATTAGATATGTCCTTGAATGCCTTGTCTTCCTTCTTATCCTCCTCACCTATTGTAGCACTGCATCAGGAAAGTATCTTGGGCGCATGCGCCTGGACACATCCTGCCCACATATGTAGCTGCAGCATAGCGCTGTAACATCTACATTTGATATATTTATTTCATTATATTTATACAACGTTTTATAATGTTCTCAGACATTTTTAATATATCAGCACATTTTTTTCTATGATTTGACTCTTGCAAGTCTGCTTTTTCAATATCTTCTACAACATCTGGTATTTTTACATAACCTTTAGGATTTGCAGCAATATGATTAGGGGAATAGATGGATTGAAATTGTGTTATCTGTTTTTGCAACAGAGTATAGCATACTATCTTTATATTTTTTGATGAATACCACTTTTTGTAAGGTAGTTTTTTTTTTTTTTAATGACTACTGGTGGAGTTCATGTTTACTAAATTTTCTGTAGCAATTTGAAAGGTTTTAGCTTCTACCAAAGCTGAGCTTTGTGCAAGGTTAGATGATATAGTTAGTGAATCTTGAGATTTTACATGTTTATTTACGTAAGATTTTACAGATAATAAAGGTGTATAACAAAAATACAATATATATATAAGACTGATCTCCAGTTATATTGTTTAGGCATATTGATTTTATAACGCAATCACCGTTTTAACCATCCTGCAATTTCATAACATTCCATCAAGTTTTGCAAAGTAAACTGACAATAATCAATCATATTCTCATTTGATGTTAATTGTCTTATTTGTTCTTGTGAATCTACGTTATGTTCATTAGTTTTTTCTTCAGCATCTACAATCTTTTTTGTAGAAGAGTTAGAGTTGGTATTTTTGTTGTAATAATTCATTCTTAATAAATGTATTATGTAGATGATCTTGTAATTTCATTGCTTTAAATCCAGAAGTGCTTGAGTTAGATATTATTTGTTAAGCATACATGATTTTGATGATAATAAATTAATAAGTAAAAAACTCTATAGATTAGTTTTTAGTATATTTGTCACATTATAAATTGTCTTATTTTTGATAGTTCTTAATATCGTGATATGTTGGTAGGTATTGAAGGAGTTTCTAGCATTGGGTGAATATGTATTTTTACTTCGAAAGATCCTATATTTGTTTGGTTCTTTCAGCTCTATATTCTGAGGATCTAGCTAGCTTTTAAGTTAAGCAACTTGTTTTTTGATCTTGAATATGTTTTTTTCCAGATTGATTAGTTTGTATTTTTTGCTGATATTAGTCTACCATTTTGTGATGTGAACTTTGATAGAATTTCAGGGTTTTTATAGTCTATTACCTTTTTTCTAAACATAAATTGCAAACATGTTTTTTTAAAGAAAATGTTCTTCGCCGATCTATCTGCAACCCTTTCTAATACATTTTGTTGGGAAGGTTTTGATTGATCTGTGGATAAAGAGGTATTGCTATCGGATGAGTTCATGTAGTTTACCTATTAATGTTTATGTGTTCTTCTTTTCTGTTAAATACATTATATACGGTTTAAGAAAGTTCTTTTTCAATTTATTTTACTTTTATTATGATGAATCTAATTGCCTTTATTGCATTTTTTGTGTTTTTTTCTTTGTTTTTGCCAAAGTTGATTGATTTGCTTGGAAAGCAAAGACAACATAATGGGCTTTAGAATTTTCTTTTACAGGATAAGCACGTTTATTTGAGGAATGTCCTTAGCAAACAGGCCGATCATTTGAAATAAATTGCAAGAAATTGCAATTTCTGGTGACTAATACGAGTACTAAGTATCCGGATTCAAGATTCAAGATCCAAGGCTCAGAAAAAAAACTTCTTCAATCCCACCTGTTCTGTTTGGATTCAAGATTCAAGATTCAAGGCTGAAGGCCTTCGGATTCAAGAAGTTTTTTGGGGATCTTGAATCTTGAATCCTACCCCCTTGGATTCAAGAAGTTTTTTCTGAGCCTTGAATCTTGAATCCTACCCCCTTGGATTCAAGAAGTTTTTTCTGAGCCTTGAATCTTGAATCTTGAATCCTACCCTCTTGGATTCAAGAAGTTTTTTCTGAGCCTTGAATCTTGAATCTTGAATCTTTGATGCGATGTACTTAGGGAAGGGTGGGATGGGAACAGAATTGCAAAAAAAATGCAATTTTTGATCACCAGAAAATGCCCTAAGTTGTAGAGTCCAAAATGTAAGAAAAACACTGTAAATACCATTAAACTTGATTGAATTGTAGGTCTTGGGGGGGTACCATATATATATATGTAACAAACACATATATATATATATGTATCATGACTATAACTATAATATACATCATGATAATCATTTTTAATATAATATGTATCATGAAGATGGCTTTTGGGTGACCCACTTTGTCCCATTGGATCCAAGGCAGCGGCCTCATTCTTGGATCTGAGGTCCAACTTTCGCAGAGCCGTCTCTGAGAGAAGCAATTTGCTGTCCTGAACGAAAATTGCCGTGGCTTGATCTAAGGTAAAGAAAGGTACCCCCATTTATGGGTATTCCAGATATAATCAGATATAATCATGTTAAATCCATCTATAAATGGATCAACATGATGAATATGTGTGGTAAATGATTGGGAATCATGGCTAGGTCTCCCAGTTGTAAATGGGAGACCCAAAAATGTAAACTAACACATGACCATGGAAAAACACCGTTGTTAATCAGTCAATCATCTGTAAATGGCAATTATCAGTAGCTATGCTAAATTACTTGAGGGTAGATCGGAGGAAAGACGAAAGACGTGGGGAACAATATCTAGTGATTTTACACATGTTTATTTGGAGGTGTTACCATAAATGATAGGGGGGGGTCCTGCAAAGGTCCTTTCATATCTTTCGTCCGATTCTGGGATAGAAACCAGTCCTGAAAACGCAAAGAATCTCACCATGAAACTATCACCAAGGTTCACCCGTAAAACAGAAAGTATTTCACAAACATTGCGAACATACGAACCAAACTCCGATAAATCATATTAAATCAGGTGGATTCCACCAACTCCTGCGATAATTGATGGTTCATAAATCCTTGTAATCATGGTTCTTTCTGGCAAAATTTTAGCCACCAAACGCTGGGATGATCCTTAAATCTGCCCTGGGAAAACCCAGTAGCGACCAATGGAAGACATGACATACGCATGCGACCATGTAACCTATGTATATCATCATTTACATAGCTGCAAAAACCAAAAATAGTGGCAGGTCGAACTAAATACATTGCTCCTTTCGGTTCTTAAAATAATTAGTATCAACAGCCATTTAGTCCATGACCCAGCTGGCCATCAGCGTCCTTGAGAAGAAGCACCTGCAGAGTTGTGTCTAAAAATGGGGTGTACCCCCGTTTGTGTGCTTCAAACAGACTTGGGACAATTATATGATAAATATTGATAAACTATAACATCTACAAAAAGGGTGGTATTCATGGGAATTCCATATATAATCAGATATAATCATGTTACTATAACATCTATATAAATTGAATGTATATGATTATATATGTAGTTATATTATGTTATATTTAGTTATAAGTTATAACTGAATAATCCTGTTGCTAATCTATATATTCAGTTATAGTTTCATCTATATATAATTAACATTAATTCTTATCTATAACTTAACATGGAATGCCGCATTTATGCGGCCTGTGGGATGATTCGAGTAACCCTTCCAACATGGCCAGGAGAAAAAAACGCGACAACAAATATTGGTTGTAACTTATGAACTATCCATAATGTGGTACATCTATAAATATATCTATCTATCTATCTATCTATCTATCTATCCATCTATCTATCTATCTATCTATCTGTATCCATATTGTATATACATATATATATATATATATATATATAATTATATATATATATACATATACATATTATATATATATATATATATACATACTATATATATATACATACTATGTATATGTAAATCACACATAACGTATATACTGTATTTTAATACTTATAGAATCATATACTATATACATTCATACATCTAGATATTGCTCTACAAGTTGCAGATCTGGCGGAGCGCCCAGCGGCCTCGTTCTGGATGCGTTGGATCAGGCATTCGCCCGAGGCAAAGGATGAGAGAGGCGTCACCACGGAACTCTCCTGGCGGCATCGCTCAGCAGCGGCGGCATCGGCGTTGCGATGATCAAACGTAGATGATTCACAATGATGACAAATGAATAGATATGAATAATAACAATCACAAAAGATAGGGTAATCATATGTAAAAATCGCCATTAAAAAAGAAAAACACCCGTTATTGGTTGTGGATGATGATTATTTATTATCAATCATTATTGGTCATCTATTGGTCCTCTATTGATCATGTGCGTGATTGTTATTATTGACTGTCATTGATCTTTTTTTATGACCAAAGTAATGATTCAGTGATACTGATCATCAACGCTATTGAATCATCAATACTGAATAAACAATGAATAACTCAACATTAAAACTAACTTGAAAAAAACAATTACACAAAATGATTAAATAATAAATAAATCAATAATGAAACAAATCATCCAAATCATCATCATCATCATCATCATCATAATCATCATAATCATTCATCTCCGGGGCCTCCTCGGTCATTTTGGACTCCACCAGCGGAGTGGGATCGTCGGCTTGTCTGAAGCAATCGAAAAAGACAACGCAATGGGATAGCTTGGGGAGATCAACCACAAACCAATGGTAATATATTGTAATATGTAATATATAATATGGTACTAATTTGGTAATAATATGGTGATAATATGGTAACAATATGGTGACAATATGATAATAATATGGTAATATAATGGATTGTGATGGGATTATGTTGGGACATAGTGGAATGATATGCCGATGTAGTAGGATACATTCGGAATTCACTGAGATTTCAATTATGGGAGATCATATTTGAAATATACTGGGGTTGGAAAAATGGATATTCACCAACAATCATGGCAGTGGGATGTAGTGGGATGCATTGAGATAATATGGGAGGGCTCAAATATGAAGAATGGACCCGCAAGATTCGTCATCGTTGTCCTAAGAGAATGATGATTTTAGAAGGAAATTTCGAGATTTCCAGGGGCAACTGATCTGGTAAGTTGACAATTTGGGGAAGAGTTTTTCCAACGATTCCGGGTCGCAGCACCGGTGCCTCAGCAGGCTCACCCGCAGGGGTTGACAGCCTTTGGTTCCGAGATCGCTCCGCCAGAGGCCGACGCTCAAATCACTCGCCTGAGAGGCGTTCCGGATCTTGTGGTGCTTTGGGAGGAGGTGAACCAATAGGTATCTAAAATATAATATATACTGTATGTCAATATATAATATGTGTGTGTGTTGTAAATCTATATCTATATCTATCTATCCATTTTTCTGTTTAACTTGATCAATGTATCTATATCTGTAGATATAGAATGATATAGATATATCATGATATATCATGTATCCACATCTATTTGTATGTTATATAATGTATACGTAGGACATGTATGGATGTGTTTGTCCCTGGAAAAAAAAAACATGTTTTCTTCGAAGTGTTGGGTCGGCACTTGGTTGAAGCCGCTGAGGATTTGAATTGGGCCCAACTGTGTCCAGTGGATGAATCCAATAGAAGCTCGATGGTGAACCTGGCCAAATTCCCGTGGCGAATTTTGACCTATCGCCCCATCTTTCTAGCTATGACTACTATTCTGTTTAACATTGTTTACCCCCCGTTATAGCAATTAGTATTAACAATTAACAATATATATATATATAATCATTAAATTAGTACGATTACATTACATACGGTTACTATGATTCTTTTGTCAAGTAGTATCAACTATTGCCCTCTGGGAATCAACCATGGCAATGGCAATAGAATTTTTTTTTCATTTCGTTCAGGGAGAACGAGACCAGCCACGTTTGATGACCGCCATGCTTGGGGAGTTACCCTCTGGTAAACTAACATAACTATGGAAAATCACCATTTTTAATGGGTAAATCCACTATAAATGGCCATTTTCAATAGCTATGTTAGTTTACCAGAGGGTAACCATCATTTATGGGGGTTTAACCAAAGAACGTTCACCATCACATGGGGATTTTTTTTTGTTGATAGTTGCAATTTAGCCATCATGAAAATTGCTAGTTAAACATGGAAATTTAGCCATCAAACAAACAAACAAACAAACAAACGGATATTAGTTGATAAATGATGGTTGGTTCACGATTGTTACACTATCTATGTTTTTTTGGCGTCTGGCTTGGTCGATTTTCAGAGGGTTGAGATTAGATCCATAACAACGTTCGCACTTTCCATGTGCTCACGTGAATGTTGTCCATTGCCTATGTTGTTTTCAATTAAGGGTACCCAGTATGAGTATTTGCAAAGGAATCTTTATGTAATATTCATTGAAAATTGAGATTTACATGATTTACCTGTTCGTGAATGGTAATACTTAATTTAAGATTAATAACACTAATAATATGACGCAATACTACGAATCGGATGTAGGGTTAATATGTTTACTACTAACAGCCTATGAACTATGTATTGTTAATACCATTGCCAGGTACTATCTTTATCCTCCAGTGTTTAATAATAACCAGTGTTTATTAACTTTTTACTGTGGGTAAAATAATCATAAACCATCCCCAATTTCACCATAGATGGTATATATATATATATAATATATATATAAACATATAATAAACCATTCCCAGTCATGGGTGGTAAAAATGGCATTGTTTTACCAGCATCTGGATCATCGCCGCTGCCAGGCGTTCCCGACCAAGCTGTAGCGCCCCATGAGGAGCGACACAGCGGCCACCAGCTGCGCTGCAGCCAGTGACGGCTCAGCCTGGGGCCATGGCGAATCGCCCATGGATGGCATTGTGGCCATAGAAAAATGGGAAAAATTGGGGCAAAAATGACATGTTCCATGGAGGATAAGTATGAAATATATACTATGATCATATCCATCACAAGCCATCAAGTTTGGAGTTGACACATGACAATTCGGAAAAAAATATGGGAAAAACATGTGAAACACATGGGATATCATTAGATTTTTTGGGACATGTCTGGGATATACTGCGATAGAATAGGATATCTAAGGGCTACCAAAAACAGGTTGTGAGATCTTTGTATGCGTCACAATTGGGTTCCATACCTGAAAGTTATAGGAAGACCCTAAATTTGAGGGATGGGGAACGCATGTTCTCCATTAGTTGATGGCTATGTTTAGACTTGGTTGGTATCATTTTTGGGGAAACCCATACAGGATCCATGGTTATGAAAGTGGGTTCCTGAAACTGGGATCCATTTTTGTGGTACATGGATTGCTTGAAGTTGGGAACGTTGGTAAACAAACAAGTATGGAGGGATTTAATTGGAATACAAGGTATATATATAATTATAGATACAGTATATTATTATACATCCAACAATATACAACAGTGATATACAACGGTTTTCCAAACTCGTCCTGTGCATTGCAAAGGCATTTCAAGCACTAAAGGAGGTGCCAGTGCTGGTGGCATGGATGAAATGGGTGTGAAGCATCTCTGAAGAAAGAGTCAGACTCCAGAAGTAAAAAGGCATGCTTGATTTGACGACAAGGTTTCAATACACTAGTTGTAATATAGTTAATATAAATACAGTCTCTATACTTTATGTTCATTGATGTACGATACAAATGATCCAACAGCGGAACCAAAGGGCTGGTGGTCCCTCGCTGCATGTCCTGCCCCAATCTCCCTGTCCGAGAGTGGGCGCCCGCACATGCGGCAAGGGGCCTCTGAACAGTGACGGTGAGGCTGAGCAGTCAGGCAAAAGAAATGATTGGTTCTAGTATGATCTAATAAAATCACAATCTAAAAGGGATGGCATAGACTTGCAGCATCTTCATATAAACCATATAGAACCATATAACATATCTGTGAATTCATCATTTTTGCAGAATTTCAATCGAAGAAACACATCGAAGAGCTTGTGAAGGTGCGTATGGACCGAGCAGCTTTCCAACGCTGAAGGAGCACAACAAGTACTGCTCAGTGTTGGTAGACGCAGTCAAACGTGTAAAGAACATGGGAACTCGCAGAAACAAGAATGACTACAAATAAGCAAAATCCAATCCGTCGTTTACGTCCGAGGGTGATGAGATTAAGATCACATCAAGTAATCAAGGACAATCTTATATATCCAACATTGTTTATTTAGGCTGGTTGGTATACATTATATATATATGTACATATTATCAAATATATATATATATATATATAATTATATATATATACTATAATATTATCACATATATTATCATATTATATCACATACAGTATATTGAAATGTCATGAAATGTCTACATATGATATTCCCATTTAGAGCCAGAGATCAAGTTCATATCAAGTTGTAATTGCCTATTTTTATTGCGCCGATTCCCCAAGCAGTGGATATCCCGTTGGGGACAAATATGTAAACAACTATTCGGCAAGAATTGGATAATTCAAAATGTTGATTTCCAAGTACAGATATTCCAAATATTCCAAGTACTGGATTTCTTAATTTGTCGAATCCAGATGGGGATTACAGTATAGTTTGGCGGAAGGGATTGTATGTTCCACCAAATGTATCCAAATGTATGAACTGTATCCCCTGTCACCCCAGCATCCCCCAGCGGTACCTTTCATGGCAAAGGTGACAGATACAACATCGGCCTGATCGGTTCAATCCCTTGCTGCCGGCCAAAAAAAGAGCAGCCCAACCACAAATCAATTCTATGAGTACAGCCACCTGTTCCCAGTCTTGCTGGAATCTTACAAGAGTTCACCGAAAAATAATCCAGTTTGGGGTGCAGGAGGATTCCCAAGACTTAGATGAACATGTACAGGAAATCCCAGGAAATTTGCAGGTCAAATCCTATGGTTTCCTGTAGGTTTTCCAAAGAAAACGAAGCCAATGACTGATCAGCAGCCCCAATCGGCACCTCCCTATGTTGTTCAGCAGGCCCCAGCTGATCCGTGGGCAGCTGCGACAAGAGGGGTGCGCACCCCTGGCTGAAAGCAGGCATCAGAACATGTTGAGCACTTGCGGCCACAAAGCATCCACTATCCGTGATGGAATGAAAAACTGCTGGGTAAATTATAGCAATCTCACAAGTTTAAGGTCCTACAATTGATTGGATTCCTGAGATGTCTGAGTTCATAGCACAGCAAAGGACTGCAGTCTATTTCACTCTGCGCCTCTAGATGAATTTGAACCCTGACCCCATTTTTATCCTGGTTGGCAGTCTTGGGAGAGATTGATTCTGAAATGGTTTCCATTCAAAACATTTGGGTGCGTCTGAAAATAAACCCTGGCTAATCATTATCTATCCTATAAATCGCCAGTTGGAAGATATACAAGGATGTTAACCACCATTTTCAGACACCCAAGTATCATATTGATTTCTGGTTGGTGGTTTCAACCCCTCTGAAAGATATTAGTCAGTTGGGATTACTATTCCCAATATATGAAAAAAATGTTCCAAACCACCAACCAGATATTGATTTCTATTGTTGGTTACATTCATATCCCATGAGATTCCCATTAAAAAAAAAAACAAAAAAAAAAACCATTTGGCCTCCAATTTGGCGGCCCAGTGTTCAACCACATCGGCCTGGCAAAGAACGAACACGACCTCAATCTGAAGCGGCGTCGGAAAAAAATACGTTCAAATAATATCGAAACAAATCATATCTAAGATTTGACATGAACATTTTAAGATGCATTTTTTCAATCATGACACATCAATAGAAGCTTAAGATAGAAACATTCAGAAACAACACTTTCTGGTGGTGGATCGTGCTAATCATGTAATTATCTATACCATCTGGTTATTTAACAAACATAGCCATGGAAAGAATCACCATTTTTAATAGGTAAACCATGGAAAATCACCATTTTTCATAGGTGAAACCATCTATTTCTATGGGCCATCTATACCATGGCTATGTAAACGTCATAACCAGAGGATGCCATGGCCTCGGTGGTAGTACCACCGTTGGCCTCCGTCCTCGCGGGATGATTTCACCGGGTGAATGAGGGGTGACCATTTTTTTTGTGTGGTTTTTGAGTGATAAAAAATTTGTTTTTTTTGTGATGATTTTGGATGATTTTGGCATACCTTGGATGGTTTGAGCTGGTTTTTGACTCTTCGGATGGATTTGGGTGGATTGAAAAATCAGGTCGGGACGGATTTTGGAGAGATCTTTCAACATACGATGCAGCTTGGTGTGTAGATTTCCACTCTGAAAGGTTTGCTCTACCAAGGCCGGTTTTTCTACGTCTGATACTTCCCATTGGCAGTCATACAACAAACATCAACAGACACTTTCCCCAACAGCTCGGCGGTCCGCAGCAAGGGTAGAGTTAGGCTCGACATGGCAGAAGTATTTTCTCTCGATGGAGCCCAACGCTGCGACAATCACTCTGACCATACGTGGCATCTATTCTTAGGGCCATTTTATGTATTGTATTTTATGTTGTGTATGTGTATATATATAATATTACAGATATCACAGCTATATAGTTTATGATCTCCTGGTCGATATTCTAAATGTCTCTGGCTATTTGAGCTACACCTACCTTGGTCAGGATCTGAAGTGGCGTGCCCCTATCTTTCCGTCTTGGACCTGTGCCACGACGTCGTCTAGTGTGAAACTCGGCCGGACTTCAATGGTCTGTCTGAAATGGCCCATGGCCACAGGGAAAATCATCACCATTCACCATTTGATTTGGGGGATTTGGGAGGCATATGGAGGCATACATATACAAATCTACAGAGATACACGATTTTCCGACAAACCCCAATGTCATCCGGCTGACATTAAAATTTCGCGATGGACGATGCGATGGCCGATTCTTTCGTGGGTGCCGCGGGGAATCCAAAATGTTTTGGGTGATCTTTCCCCATAATTTCCCAGTTTCCAAGTTTTCTATCTTTCTGGGTCAGATCGTTGCGGCATGACTATCCAGGAAAACATCATCCTCGATGGACATGGTTTATCATATCTCATATCATTTGATCTCTCTGGGATGTATACATACATATGCAAATATATGTATATATATATATATATATGTAAAACAATATATACATATATTTATGTAAATATAAATGCATATGTGTATATATATACAAACAATTTTGTATGTAAACATGTATGTATGTAAAAATGTATATGTATATATAGAGATGTATTTATATGTGTATATATATATAGGTATTTAAATAAATAAATCTATGTATATATATATATGTATATGTGTATATATGTATGTGTATATATATAAATGTACATACATATATATGTAGGTATATATATATATATGTTTATATGTATATATGTATGTGTATATATGCATATATGTATATATGTATTTGTGTATAAAGGTATATATGCAAATGTGTATATATGTATATTTGTATATTTGTAAATATGTATATATGTATATATGTATATATATATAGACATATGCATGTATATGTATGTATATGTATGTATATGTATGAATTGAATATGTATGAATATGTACGAATATGTATGTATATTTATGTATATATATATATATATATATATATTTGTATGTATATCTATGTATATGTATGTATATGTATGTGTATGTATGTGTATGTATGTGTATGTATATGTATGTAAATGAAAATATATGTATGTATTTGTATGTGTATGTATGTGTATGTATGTGTATGTATATGTATATAAATGAAAATATAAGTATGTATATGTATATGTATGTATGTATATATATATGTATGTATATGCATGTATATTTATGTATATGTGTGTATATTTATGTATATGTATGTATCATATATACATGATCGATTATAATCTTATGTGTATGATATGTATTATTGTCATTATTATTTGCATATTAGACCGTCAAATGATCCACGGGACTCGGTGACATGGTACGATTTGGGCATTCTGCACTTCACCGATTTTTCGGGTGGAACTGGTAGATCTATCTGTATACCCTCTGGTTATGACTAACATAGCCATGGTATAGATGGCCCATAGAAATAGATGGTTTACCTATTAAAAATGGGTGGATTTTCCATGATTTTCCATGGCTATGTTAAATAACCAGATGGTATATATGAATATATCAAAATTATTGCTGTTGATAATATGATACTTGGATAATTGTTCAATCAAGTTGTTGAGCCATCTGCAGAGTTGACTCCGGTGATGGATTTCCGGGTGATTTTTCCCCTCGCTGGAGATGGTTTTTTGGGAAGACTCCGGCGATGACACATGATGACACCCCAAATGTATCCAAATGTGCTGTTAATCTTGTCTTTTTCCCGGGGAAACGTACCTTGCGCTCAGAATCATGAAAAATATCACAGCTTGTGTTTTCAAACGTGGGCAACAACCAAAACTGGTTGTAGTAAAACATTGTGTATTGGCTTGAATGGGTGCATGCTTGAAAGTTATACCATGTTAGAAAAAAAAAAACGACCACTACATGCGTGTTCTATCAGCTTGGCTCATGAGGGGTTGCCACAGTTGGCTTTTGCTTCCCTTCACCTGAGTCGGGCGTTCCGAACTGTGCTGCAGGGAGTTTGCTTGGATGGTGTGGGAAAAACCAACCGGGATTCTCCAGGAAAAAGTTGATGGACATTAACTTACATTAACTTACTATTAACATCATACATCACCAGCTTTATACGAGCAAACCTGAGAAAACACTAGGGCTCCCACATGTCCCCCATGAAGATCCTCACCAAGGGGCGCTGATCGTGTACCTCGGAGGATCGCTCCCAGAGGCGCAAACGGGGTATATATGGGGGAGCTCTATCAGTCATGAATGATATACATATATATATATGTATATATGTATATATGTATATATGTATATATGTATATGTATATATATACATATATATATATATATCATCATCAATATCATTGATAGAGGATCTATATCCTTGATTATCCTTGGCATATCATCTATATGGAAAATCATTAATATCAACGATGGGACATGTCAATGATTTTCTTTTTGGTTCAATACTCTTCATAGATCACTAAATGGGTATGATTATCATTCTGACTTGGGTATATACAATGAATCATATAGCCAATATATTACTACTAAGCACCGCCCATATTTGGATCCCGAATTCATGATCCAAGACCAAACCAGGTTTTCCGAGGACATCTACCACGATCGTGTGAAGGAATTCCCCAAACTTATACAAGTGGATCAACTTGTCCCCCATGCTTGAATAATTCTTGAGCCATACAAAGCTGTTTAACGCTGCTGTTCATGCGGTGGGAAATTTGAAAGCTACCGGCTACCCAACAGTGACCACCTAAGTTGGCCCGTACTTCGGTGTGTCGAGGGAACCCAATCCTGGTCTCACCAAATCATCCCCTGCGGTGTTGGTCAAAAGCAATTTTTACTAAAAAAAAGGATAATACAAATAATAAAATATATAGTAAAATAGAAAAACATCAGAAAACAATCTACTGTAGTAGAACGACATAGAATTGTAAGTAATGAAACTACGGCAACAAAAACAGTGGTGGTTCCACGGCTGGGCCCAGGCACCTGCAGCAATCGTCCGTCGGTCAACAGCATGGCCAAGTGCGGCCTTGATGTCATGAGATCTCTGGCTTCCCCAAAAAAGGACAGAACACGGTTAAATTTACTGTCTATAAATTGACCACTATTCTAGTAGGAATGTTTAATAATCTGTATATATATATATATACACAAATGTTTTACTTGATTCTATCTTCATGAGCGTTGCTATGATGTTAAACCCTTGCTTAAGAATGGCCACACCTCCACGTAATTGCCAGGCTGAATTGGGGGATGCCGGGAGCTGCCACCACCAGCAGAACGAATCCACTGCATTTTTCTGAGGCCAACACTTTGGCACGGCCAGCCTTTCAGCGTTGGAACTGACGTTCTAAAAACAACTGATTGCGACCCCGAGCAGATTGGAATCTGAGTTTGAAGCGATCAAACATGATCAAACTACACCCCAACCTGGACCAAATTCTCCAACCCTTCTCCAACCAAATATGTTTGCATTTCCACCGGCGGCCTCTGCGCAAGCTCCTGACAAGAACAGAGCCATCCCCGGTGCTTCATGCTACTCATGAAATCCATTGACAGTTGGGAGCTTCGCACAGATGATCTGCCCCATATGAACCTCCTGCCATGCTGTCTGCCTTTTAAAGATCCTTTAGGATTGCCAAGAAAATGTGAGAAAGTGCATGGAATTGCCTATATAACTGTTCATTTAATTTTGAAAGTACGTTAAACATGTAAACTTCCTTTTTATAAGGTCACCTGGGTCATTTTCTTTAGTTTTCAAGAAAAAACGGGTGCCTCCCACAACTTGACCCACAACCAAAAAGATCACGCGTGCCTCCCGGAGCTGTCGCACGCCCAGATTGGCATCCACCAACAGCTCCGTCAGGAGGGTGCCGGCCTCAAGGGACGTCCAGGGGGGAAGGTTGCCCGAGCTGTGGCAAGAAAATCAGGCATTTCATGTGGACAGATATATATATATATATATAGATATATGGACATGTCATGGTATATTGGTTTATCTAGACTATGAGGGAATGGGTCAAACTTGGGTACTGCAATCATTGGATGGTGAATACTATTTGAATGGACTAAAAAAAATCTGTGGTCCCTCAGGTCGAAAAAATTTGACCCATACCCATATCCTGAGATATGATGAATAAAATAAGGAACTGGTTGGTGGTGTCAACCCCTCTGAAAAATATGAGTCAGTTGGGGTCATTATTTTCCAGGAGGGCAAATCAGTTTATTTTCCATGTCGACAGCGATTATGTTCACAACAAAGCTGTGGGTCATGTTTGATAGGGGGAAACCAAGGGTGTCCCCCACTCCACTTGGGGGTATACAACCAACCATTTTGAGCCACATACCTAATAATTTGCGTTGCTAAACCTGGCTCTTGATCAACAAAAGGGATATGAGGTGTTGACCAACAAAGGATTTTAACATAGTCTAACCAAACAAAATTGGAGGTGTACAGTAAAGCAATCATTTAATTTGTGTCATTTTGACCCATACCCATCGACCTAAAAAGTGGTCAATTTCTGGGTGTTCCAAAGATGGGGGATACATTAGCCAGCGAAAAATTGGTTGATACCGGGTTGATACCGGATTGGCCCCACCATGAGCGATACCAAAAATGATGGTCATTGAATAATGGGGAACGTGATGTTCAAAACAGTTGAATTTTGAGGGTGTCCTGCTTCGGAAAAACCAATATGTGATTGAATCGTGAATATAGTCTTCTACGAAAAATGACATTGAGAACACAAGCTGAAGAGCGCAAATGGCTTGCCTGTTTTGGTGGATCTAGTAGAACTATATTTCTGAGCCACTCTGATGTACAAGTAGGGTTGTCCAGGGATTGGGATATCTATAGATATCATATAATAATATCATATAATATCCATACCCCATCCCCTAGTTGATCACCATATTAAAAAATATTAAAAATGGCTATTTTGGGGGATCCATGGCTATCCCCCAGTGCCTGACCAAGCCAAATAGCCACTGAGGATTTGGGGTGCCCTACCACGCTGGTACATGAGATCCACAGCATAGCCGCTTCCGGCGGCTCTCGAAACGAGCCGCTCCTCATGGCTTTCTTCGCGCAGCCGCGGGGGTCCAAAAGGGGGGAATGGATCCAGAAAATCTGTCATGTCGTTGAACTGTGCAGACATTGGGGAGATAAGCAGCATCTATGTTTTGGGGACATCATGTTCAAGCTTGGGGTACAAATCAACCCAGGGATTTGGTCCCTTTAAGTTTGAGGCAACGTGGCTTTGAGCAAAAATAGGGGATATCCCAATCTGGTTGGTGGTTTTAATCATCTTGAAAAATATTAGTCAATGGGAAGGATTATCCCATATATGATGGAAAATAAAACATGTTTGAAACCACCAACCAGCAATTTATGGCCGTGTTAATATGTTAAGGGGGCCAATGATGATCATCCACAATTCGGTGGGTGATGAAAACTCCGTGCTCATAGTAGTGACAACTTCCTCGGGTCTTGCAATTCTTCAGGCCTAAGAATTAGGAGTGTCTGAAAATAGGGTATATAATGGTATGTATCTACTGTATTCCCCCAACAAAATTGCAAGTTCAACACGAAACGTTAAGGTACCAGGTAAACTATCAAATTTAGAGTTGTTCCATGGTTTAACTGAAACACACGGGTATTTGAAGTATGAAAACTCCGGGTGGTTTAAGAGAAAGTGTGGATCCATTCCCTGCGGGTAGGCGCCTCACTTGCGCACACAAAATTGATTCAGCTGCGCACACAGGATTCTGACTCACTTGTACACACAAAATTGACTCAGTTGTACACACACAGCCTTGGGCCTTGGGGGGGTGGGGTGGGGCTAGTTAACGTCATTATAGGAACACAACCGCTACTAGTTAACTTCATTATCGGGACACAACCGCTACTCCACTTCCTTCGAATTACCATCACACTTCAACCTTGGGGGGTGGGGTGGGGCTAGGGAAGAAAAGGGTAGGATCTACCAGCCACACCCGTTGCTTAACTTCATTATAGCCGTCATCATCACCAGCAGCGTCATCATCATCATCATCATCTTCCTCATCCTCATCATAATCATCATCATCAACCTCATCATCATCAACATCCTCCTCCTCCTCATCATCATCATCATCATCAATATCATCAATATCATCATCATCATCATCATCATCGTCATCGCCACCGCCATCATCATCATCATCATCGTCAACCTCATCATCATCAACCTCATCCTCATCATCATCATCATCATCATCGCCACCGCCATCATCACCATCATCATCATCGTCATCATCATCATCATCGTCATCATCACCACCATGGCCATCGTCATCATCATCATCATCATCACCATGGTCATCGTCGTCGCCGTCGTCGTCGTCGTCATCATCATCATCGTCATCGCCACCGCCATCATCATCATCATCATCATCATCATCAATATCATCATAATCATCATCATCATCATCAATATCAATATCATCATCATCATCATCATCCTCATCCACATCATCATCATCACCATCATCATCATCATCATCAGCAGCGGCAGCAGCAGCAGCAGCAACATCGTCATCATCATCATCATCATCATTATCATCACCGTCAGCACCATCATAAGCATCAGCATCCGCGTGCACAACTGAGTTGCTATCTCGCGTGTACAGCCCAGTCGGGTTTCGCGTGTACAACCGAGGCACCTACCTTTTCAGTACCCAAGAACATCCAAGGTGACCTGGGGCAGAATGTTTTTTTCCTTGTTCCCAAGCTATTCAAAAAGATCATCATCTTGGTCAGCTCGTTCAAAAAGGTTGGAAACTTCCATGTCATTTACCATTTCCATTCATTTCCCATCCTTTTTCAACCCATTCCCCATCCATTTCCCATCCATTTTCTGGGATGTCTTCTCCTATCAACATCCCTCCCGCATTTTGGGATGTCTGCTCCTGCAGGGGTCGTCACCATCACCATCTGCCTGGCTGTGCTAATTCTGGCCATCTAATTTATGAATCAATGAATGGAAACTAATGAGGAAAACATGGGAACACAACAAAATCTTCACTATCTAAGTCAAAGGATTTCCTGCCCCAAAGATTCCAAAACCATCGGAATTCGATGAAACACTCTGTTGAAGTTGTCTGGTTGGGGGTTGAGCCACTCCATCACAAAGTTCAGCTTCGTTCTAGATAGCTTGAGATGATGGGGCCCAAGATGTCTAAGTCCAATTATTTCCCACTGGAAACTGAAGCTTTGGGGGTTCAAATGGTCCAATCTCCGCGGGACCAAGTTTGTACCAATCATTGTCTGGCCGGAATCCTCAGTTCGCAGTTGAAAAATCAGGGAAATCTATGTTATCTATGGGGTCAATGTTCACTTCCTCCTGTTGCTTCAGAGAGCGTTATAACCTTGGTCAATAAGTTTTCTGGTTTCTGGGGTGATCCCCTGTCTAACTCGGAGAACTCACCAGAAGTCATTAGCCGCGGAAAGTGCGTCCATAAGTGGACACCATTCCTCCCAGTACAGCTAAGGCAGCTAGGGAATGAAACCAACCAGCCCAAGATCAGGGACGAAACCAAACCTGAAATATCATGAAATGAAGCAAAGCATTAGGGATGATTCATCCTCTGCTAAGCATGGCTGTGTGTTTCAAAAGGCTACACTTTTTCAACAAATGTATGACATGTTGGCCAGCTGAGGGCCAAGGATTTCCCATAGTATATGGGGTTGTCTGACAACAAGGTCCCCAAGTTTGAGGGTTGATTCAATTCCTGATTCAATCCTTTTCCATATTGTTTGATGGCCATAGTTGGCAATTCTATAACCCACGTTCGGAGACATCCATATCATCATCTAAAATTGGTTGTCCTACTTTATGCTATGATATTCCCATTCAATCCCCATCATACCAATAGGTAGATTATATGTTTCATAGGATTCGAAATTTGACAACCGGCCCACCATCTATGTTTCCGAAAATTGGATCAGATGTTCTATATTATATATATATTGTATATTATGTATATATAAATTATATATATATTGATACCACATGATACCACCACTGTTGCTGAAAAAAAAACTTCCCAAACATCGCCTCGGTCGCCTCGGTCGCCTCGCGGTGACCGAGCTGCGCCTGGAGCGTGACCACCTGGCTCCCCGAGTCGACTTAGAAATTCTGCAAGGTCCGAAGTCGCCAGCTTTCAGATGTTTTATAGTAATTTAATGGGATTTTATAGTGATTTAATGGGATTTTAATGGGATATTAATGGGATTTTATAGTGATTCAATGGGATATTAATGGGATATACCCTCTGGTAATGACTAACATAGCTATTGAAAATGACCATAAAAATAGTGGATTTTCCCATTGAAAATGATGATTTTCCATAGTTTTTTGTATGTTTACCAGAGGGTAGAATCTTCAAGTCATGTCCAACTGCAAACTCCATTGATATTGACACTTAAAATTGACATTCACAGCAAACCTGTTCTGAGTCAAACATGACCTGGCCTTTCTGGGCCCACGGTTTCGCTTCAGTAGCGCCTCCATGGGACATGGTTGAAGCCGCCAGATTCCGCTGGTTAATTTTTGTGTTGAAACCCAACTGTTGGTCAGATCCAACTAACAATTTAGATCCCCATGTTTGCTTGATGAATTTCCATTGTAGATCATATCTAATCTCAAATTCTGCTGGTGGAAACTCGCGCCTGAAGCCTCTTTTGGGTAGCCGCGCGGCTGTCACCTGCACTGCAAACAGGTCTCATTCCCAGCATTGCGAGAAGAATGAGGAACTTCTGTGGGGTCTGAAGGGGTTGACACTCTACAGTTTAAGACCTTCAAATATCTTCAAATTATGTAAATGAAGGGTTCGCAATGGCTTTATATGTTTTTCTGCTTTAGGGGGTGAACATGACTGGGGTGAGTCAAAGCAAAGTGTCCCTCCTAAACGGGCGCTGCGCTACTACAAGTGACTCCAAGCATAGAATGGTTTCTACAAAGAGTACTATTTAGTATCACATAGTATACATATTTATGGGGTCACCGTCTCTACCCACCTGGGTCGACCTTTAGGCGACTCCACACGGCTGACACCTTTTGTCTCCCTGAGCCGGAGCTGCCTGAGTCCAACGGCACCTGTATGAGATCCATGCCAAC
>Ga0126342_10004726_pt1 | contig 23422 bp, 22 predicted proteins | sample Cyp1metagenome_FD_92528 | JGI IMG/M metagenome (GOLD analysis project Ga0126342, IMG submission 92528) | Coral microbial communities from Lord Howe Island, Old Settlement Bay, Australia - Cyphastrea 1 metagenome | ecosystem: Host-associated > Invertebrates > Cnidaria > Coral ...
CCTTCCTTCCTTCCTTCCTTCCTTCCTTCCTTCCTTCCTTCCTTCCTTCCTTCCTTCCTTCCTTCTCCTCCTTTAGTTTTCAACTTTGTTTTTTTTGATCCCTATTTGTTTTTTTTGATCCTTATTTGTTTTCTTGATCCCTATTTGTTTTTTTGATCCCTCTCCCCAGGAAACATGATGAAACATGTATAAACCAGATGCTCATAGATGTTCAAAATTGTTCAAAGATTTTCGTATGCTTATATATGTTTATTGTTGTTCTACGCGTTTCAACATATGGTTTTGTCCAGCTCCCACCCTTCGCTTCTACCATAGCACCTTGGACTCGTCCTTTTTGACATGTCGATAACCTCCCTGGTTGGGGGCATGCTCCAAGTGCCTGCGCGGGGAACGCTGCAAAAGAGCCATGAAGAACTGAGGGAACAAGCTGGGAATCCCGCTGGGAACCCTGGGAACCAAATCGCTCATAATCAATCATCAAATCCAACTGCCAGGTTTATGATGGGTCGACACTACTAGAAATCATGACAGCATGTATGACAGATGGATCAAGACGGTGTGTTCCATAATCGATATGACCTCTGCTTCTCAACCGGTGTCCAAGTCCAAGCCGTCCAAGCCCTATGCGGTGCCTGTAACCAACCACCAGGGGTTCAGGACCCGAAGTGGAAACATCGTCAAACTGCACCCGCATATTCCTCGAGGGGCGGTCAGGCGAAGCGATGCCGTTACTGCTTCGTTCAAAGGCAAGATTGGGGCAGTATGCTCCTGCTTTCCGCATTGTTTTCGACCTCAGCGTCAGCGAAAATCACAAACAACCATAAACAACCAATAATGAGGAAAGTTATAGGAAAATGCGTGAAGTAGACTCAGTAGACTCAGCTGGTAGCATGCACCCAACGGACACACAAGGATGCATCCAGGGCCCTGACGATGGTTCCCTCCATGCCGCCATGGAACCTGTGATTCCCAAGCCTACTCGTTCAGTTGCGATCCAAGGCATCAAACATCATGAGCCACAAACTAGCTGTGATAAAACGTATGAAGCCATCACCACCAACACCATCATCATCATTATCATCCTCATCATCACCATCATCATCATTATCGACATGGGACGCCTTTCTCTGTACAAAGCCATACCTGCTCACAATTGAATAGGATATGTTGCAACGTAGTCTGTGTCATGGTCAGTGGTTGCTAGTTTAAACCAATCCCCAAACATATTAGTCACACTGGGATCATCTCATCATCATACACCCACTGCATGCTTCAAAACAAACACCATTAAAAAAAAAAAAACGGTTCCACCCAGTTCCTCTTTCTTGGTTCCAAAATCTTCCAAGACCTAGCTTCGCAACCTTCGGCTAAGGATTTGCCCCACCCTGCACTGAGACCGCGTACTTCTCAAAGTTCTTCCCCCCGAGCACGCGCACGCGCTCACCCCTCGGGAGAGAAGCAAGGTCTGCCATTGCCTGTAGCTGGTCATCACCCCACGCTAGACCAAACGATGAACTGATCCAAAAAGGAAAATGGAAGGCATTTCTGAGAGGTAAATCTCCGGATCAACAGTTCATCCGAAAAAGGAATCATGTATATAATATTATACAATATGAATAACGACAGTATATATCTCGTAGACAGTCAAATTAGGTCGAAATCACAAGCACGACAAATGCATCCCCCAGGGCTCTCCATGCAAAGGTCCGAAAGGAAGCTCCACACCATTTCCAATCAATTTCCCTGCGTCATGAACTCGCGGCACTTCGCTATACATGTATCAAGAGATGGATCTCTCAGCCACGCATGTTCCAAGTCCTACAGCAAGGATCTGTGAAAAAACATGCTGCACGCCTTAGTCATAAATCAGCCAGTTGGCATTGAAAACTGCAAATGAATACTCCTCCAAACCAATGGCAGAGTTGAACATAGATCTGCAGGCTGAATTTTCAGTGTATAATAATATGTGTTCACCAAGCTGAAAAGATCAGCCTTCTTGGATAGTTTGGATAGTTAGCCCTAGTTTTCCTCATCATTTTTAGTGACATCATTGTAATTTATCCACAGGATATGACTTCCACACAGCCCGAAGATCACTTTGTTCGATTGATTTGGATGGTTTTGGCACGGGTCATGATGGTTCATAAAGATTCATAAAGATCATAAAGTCAAGTTGATATGAAAGAAACAATGACCAACATTTGCTCTTCCCTGGACTTGACAACCGGCACCTGATAGCACCTGGGCATTTTAAGGAATACGTGGGCAATAGGCAATGCAATTCCTGAATGTTAACTTATATCCATCTACTGGGCTGCCCTGTGGATACGGAAAGATATATACATCCTCCAAGATGTTCAAAGCCGTCTTGCCTCCACACCCATGTGACGTTCTGGGACTTTGAGCCGAGCGCATGGGATGGACGGCGAGCGGGACGTTCAACGAGTTCATTGAGGGATATCGAAGGAAATCTTCCGCAGGGACATTGGAAATGACATGTTTATGGGGGGCGGAATAGCCACTTCACATCTCTTCATATATCACCGAAGGCACGGCTACGTCCTAATCAGGCGCTGCCAAAAAAAAAGAATTTGTTTCTTCAGACCCTCCTTGGTGACGCAAATGCGGTCGATGAGTTGCGGCCTCGGTAGGGGGGCTTTCAATGGGATCTGCCTGGCAGCTTTGGGCATCAGCATGGAACACCAAGCAACTCATACGTCACATGCGTAAAAACTACGTTGAACCATATTTCATCATAGATCATCATAGTCCTTAGTTTGAAATGGCTTGAGGGATTGTATAGTCTTATGCTGTCCCGGGCTCCCCCACAGCTGCGCCACAACCTCGATTCCAACAGGTGCAAAGTCGGCTCTTTTTTGGGGCCGACTTTGTCCAGAAGCTGCGCAAAAAGGCATCTGGGTTCGACCAAAAATATCCAAGCAAAATTAGTCAAGACTTAATGAGAAATATGGGGAACATGATGATCAACCCTGATGGGCTCCGTTAACTTGAGGCTTTTCCCCACCCTTCCTGGCTTGTAGGCTCCCAAACATATTGTAGGACCAAGCATGGTATACCCGTGAAAACTCAAATTATGCAGCCCGTAAATGGATTTCAATGGAGTTCAAGTCGTTGCCTGTCTTCCCACTAGAACAATCTGTAAGACCCAGTTTGTTCGGGTTTCATGCTAATCAAAGGTACCAACTGGCCGTTGACTGGGTTCCACCAACACTCAAGGCACCAGCGAACCAGCAGTTGCCAAGGGCGCCCTACCATCGGGATGGCTCGGCAGCAGTTGGTGAGTGGTTTATTTTTACTGTGACTGTACCTGACTATAGCCCGCACAGTTACAGGGGATATTCCATGCATGTACCACTGGATTGCTAAATATTTACATAAACATACATAAATATATACGAAGATACACGAACAATATTATACATATATATATATGTATATAATTATATAGTATATATCTCTGTGTGCGCTGTGTATAAAATCCCACCTAGTAATTGGGTGTACACGCCATAGCCAGAAACAGCTCCCGGCCTGACAGACATCCTCCGGACGCGCAGCCTGCCGGTGACAGGAGGGAAACATGAGAAGCACCTTCCCAAAAAAAACACCCACCCTCCAGTAAATTAACATGGACCCTGGCAAATAGGGATTGGAAGATTAGTTTCCACTCGAAAATTGTTGTTTTCAGGGTCTATGTTAATCTACCAGAGGGCAAATTCTGGACTGATCTGATAGCAGAGACTAAATGGAACCACGGTGCATGAAAACATAATTCTTTGCCGTGCAGTTGCCAGACGCTGTAGGGTTTGGTTGCTGAAGGTTAAAATCAAACCTTGACATGTGGACCCCTTCTTGCCCTTAAGGCGTACGCACAGACATATCAGGTGTGCGGGTAGGTGAACAAACATACAGTTATGGCCCTTTACCAATTATAAGTACAAAGTCACCCCATTTATGGAATGTATAGTCCCAAGAAACATCAAAACAGTTATTTCACCACTTATAATTGGTATTTCCGGCCATAACAAACATCATTTTTTTGGGCATTTCTTCATGGAACATGTCATGAGAACATCACAATGACGACCTCGGAAAACACGCCACACCGTCCGCTGCGGCCATTTCGGCTGAGGTCGACGGGATCGAAATCAGCCCCCTGGGCCCCTCTTGGTCCATGCCATTTCCAACTTCTTAGCATTCAGGCGCTGGAACCTGCGGATTTTACATAGCAAAGCTGGGGTTTAATGGGTTTAGTGTGGTTTTATATGGTTGAGTAGTAGAGAAACACTTGTTATCGGATGTTCATAGAGTACAACTCCAATCAGCAAACCCTCAGGAACATTAGGAATCGATGTCTAGTAAAGCTCCGTCACATGGGAGGAGAAGAGAAACAACTGGCAAATGGAGAGAGGCTTTAAACAAAAACGGAATGGACATCGCCTGGCTTCATCTCCCAAGACCTTGTTGACCAAAAGGATTATGTCCTCGAAGCAAGTTGTGAGAGTGTCGTAAACCCCAAAGAGTAGAGCTCCGCCAAGTGTGCCAAGTCTTGGTCTGATGAAACATGATGAAATCATCAATTCCATTTTTAATATGTTTTTCCTATGTTTGTTGGGGGATTGGCAAACCTTGGTCACTCTGCCGGCTCCTCCTCCTTTACTCCGACTGCTTCTTCATCTTCCTCTCTGTGGTGAGCCAACACGAACTTGGGCTGGCCACCACCTGAAATTCACCCTGCTGTGCCCTCCCCGACATCACATCGCCACATTTTATCGCACAATGACTCGCTTGACTTCTGCAAGCCACGTCTTCGCAAAAAAAAACATTGCACACCATCGCAATATTACAATGTAAAATAGCTAGATATGATTATTCACGAATGAAGCATTTGTGATTAGGCATGATGAGTCAGCTGAAGTCAAGATGAAGTCACTATAAAGTCACCATTATGACTTACTTAAAGTTTGCTGTCTTAGATCCTTTAATTTATTTAAATCACTTAAGTCACTTACCTAAAAGTCACCTAAACCATATAAGTCACCGGAGGATTTGTCCCATTGGACCGCTGCATGCCTCGGAGCACCATGGCGGATGGGAGCGCGGGTGGGTCCAAGAGGATCTTCAGCTGCCGCTCGATACTCAAGTCCTGGGGGATGATGGTTGCGAAATCCTGCACCAGTTGATGGCAGGTGGTTAGTTGATCCCGTTATTTTGAAGGTTTCAACATGTTTCAACCATTCAAAGTGGTGCAGGATTTCGCTGGCCCATCCACAGTATGATGCTAAATGGATGCTAAATGGATTCGAAATGGATTCTAAATGTAAGATAGATGCTACATGTTCGATGGACATGGATTCTAAATGGATTCTAATTGCATGATATTGACCAGAATTGATAGATATTGTAGCAATTTCTATTCTATACATTGCTTGGGCATATGGAATGAAAATGAATGGGAATGAATGACGTATACCCGTTGAATCCACTTGAGGGAAAGAGATTTCAAAGTCTAACAACTTGTAAATGCTACTGCTGCAACGTTTGTATTCTACACAGTTTGCAGCATACCAAATTGGGCCAGGTGTATTCGTGTCTCACTGCGGCGTTTACAACATTGCATGGAACAGGATGGATGTCCCCAGAAGAGTTGCGCGCTTTCAAGGCAAGAATGGGCCTGGAGAATAGCATTATCAATCAGGTGAAGTGAGACATAGCCAGAAATCGTTTGGGAGAGAAAGGTCTAGAACCGAGCATGTGATGAACTGGGAGGCATTGACTTTTGTTTACCTGGCAGAATTCAAACAGCAACACGGCAAATTGGCAAATGTATGCAAATCTAAGAATCAACTTTCAGCAATCCCAATTTTCTCCAAGAGTGCTTTCGTACATATGTTTTTTTTCCAGAAATCATTGCCCACCATCAAGGGTGACTTACAGCGACATACCTCCCAGCACTACATGGCCTTAAGACTTGAACTAGTCCCCTGAAACAAACGAGCTTCGAGCCAGAGCAAGTCCATCAGAACGCCTCGCTCGTCCAGTCGTTGCTGGAAGTGATCCTTGACATCCAGCAGCATGCTCTCGTCTGCGTTGGTCAAGCCACCCTTGGTCATGTACACTAAATAATAGAACTTGTCCTTGGCGGCGCAGGGATTCCACTGGGGTCGTTCCGTGTCACCGTGGGATGGGGTCAGACAACCCATTTACTCGGGAACTCTAAGGACAGGTCAGCTGCGAAGGGCTGCACAATGGATGTGGGGAGACTCTTCCCGGCCGAAGCTTCTTTGATGGCTCCCCAAAACCTCCACGACTAGTTCTGTCAGAGAATCTCTGTTCAAGAGCCTCTGCTGCGACATGATGTTCAGCTCTTGAATGACTGGCGAGGTCTCACTCGCCACACCTGACCCACTAGCAAGGGGCATGGCTGCAGGAGCTGGGCTGGACGTCCCAAAGAGCAAGAGACAAGTTGGGGCAGTTAGGTTGATGCAATGGAATTAGGAACCATGTGGTATAATACAGCTTTTCTGGTTCGGGCAAACTTCTCCCTTGTATGTATGGAAGCACCCTTGTGAAGAACTGAATGTCCATCAAAAGTTTTGGAGGGAGCCCATGGTAGCAAGCCCAAGACCTCCCACGAAGAAATTGGGCAGCAGCCAACGTTGAGCTACTCAGCTGCAGTCAAGGCACTTCCCTTTTTCTTTTCCTTTGCAAGGTTAGAGGATATTTATTCGAGGGTGTTGGTTAATTCAAAAGTCATGCCCTCTAGTGCCCTCTAGCAAAACTAAACCTGCCGGACCTGCCAAAAACATGTAGTGTTTATATACATATTCATAAATATAAATACAAATGTTATAATGAAATTCAAAAGGCAACGTTAAACGATATATGGGGGCCATGTCATGCCACTCATGTTGCTACCAGCATGGAACAGGAACATCCAGGCAGCCCCCGAAGTGACCACCAGTCTTGGATCGCTGCAGCTTCCAGAAGGACAAACTACCCAGCTGAAAGAAAGTTGTAATACTGTCAAACAGTGATGGATCACACGCCCTTCAGCCCACTACGAGCACCCCACCACCTTTCAACTTGCATTTTGGAGGGTTCACAAACCTTTCAACTTGTTTGTTACTGCACTTCTGGCTGAATCCTTACAAGCCCGAAGCAAAGGAACTAACTATAAGGCTAAGCTGGAAACAAACATCCCATCGAGCCGTCCAGTTTCAGGCTGTCTCTGTTGACTTTTGCTCTTTGAGGATGTCGCTTCAATGCTTGGAGTCTGTCCTGCAGATCCCAATGTGTCAAATGAATGTTGTCGTGGCAAAATTCATGCATATTTATTCTGCTAACCTACCTACCTATACATAATTATATATGTTTTCTATTCAAATAAAATATTTATGGCCAGTCAAAGCCGCCCCTGAAAGCAATGTGGCAAAATGGAGCATTTCTGCTGCCCTTCTCACCCTAAATCCGTAAGATACCAACTATTTTTAGGTAAAGCACTGTACATGTCCCCGTTGCGGCAGGACAAGTGAGAATTATATATGAGTATCCATCCAAGGTATTCATGGCATTCTGAATGCACACTAAGTCTTTCAACCTGTTGAAGGTCACTGATGAGATAGTATGTCAGGATTTAGACTCGCTTCTTACGTCTTAAACACGGTAGTTATTATACAAAAAGAGACAGGTCAATTAAATTTAAACAACAATTTAACATGAAATATTGAAGTAATCATTTCAGTAGGCATTTATTTTTTACAATAATAGTAGAGGAATCCTCGAAATGCCTAGACAATCTGAGATACCACTACTTGGTCACTTCATCCATCCAGCTCCACGCTGTCCCTTGCGACAGATGGGTGCCAGGTCGTCCCGGCCGCTGCCACGATTGGCCGTATTAAAGTGCATGCGTTCCTTGGACCCAGGCGAATATCTTGACCATGCTAAGGGCTCCTTCACTTGACTTGATGCGTGGTCCCGTAAACCGTCATTTGATCTAGTAAGGAATAAATAGCTTGGGACCTCCATGGCTATCCCATCTGCAATCTGCAATCGGAATTATACATAACTTATCTTTGAACAAGAGAGTGATAACTTGTTCGCGAACTTGTGTGTTGACCAAATCCGACCTTTATAATTTCGCGGTAGACCGCGTGACATCACGTGACGACCACGTCCGGCATGTTCACCCGCGGGGATTTGACAAACGCGGCTGAGTTGCCAAGCCGATACCCTCGCCAGGACGTTCGCGCAGGGAGCAGTGCCGGGGCAAACCCTCGTAACTGCTGGTCCTGGGTGCGCCAGGTCCACGTGGAGTCCACGGCTATTATGATTGCCCCATTATTTTGGGGCCATGAGATGTGCACCCATTTGCCAAGCCCCAAAAATATAGACACAAAATATCAAAATAAAGCCTACTAAATGATGCCAGATTTATTGTCTATGTCTTTTTTTCTTCTCCGGGTTACTATATCTATACATATATATATATATATATGTATATTCAATTTTTCTATGGCACATGCTTCTAAGTATTGTATAAAAACGACCGTACGGAAGGCTTACCCAAGGCCATGTCTACACATTGTCCCGTTTCACCGGTAGCGATTCCCAGCGATTTCCGTCATTGGCCAAGAATTTCCCAATCTTCCACATCCGAAAAAGGCAAAGAAATCAGCAAACCATACCCTCTGGTAAACATACAAAAAACTATGGAAAATCACAATTTTTAATGGGTAAATCAACTATTTCTATGGCCATTTTCAATAGCTATGTTTGTTTACCAGAGGGTATCTCCAAAGAAGTGGTCTCTTGAATTGTGATTTTGTGTTTTTTTCAGCAATGTTGGTCTGCCGAAGGGTCTCTCCCAAGCCATCTGCTGGTGCCAAGCTGCCAATACGGATCTGGCTTTAATCCCAGCGACAAAATCGCTTGCCTGCGAAAGTGCATGGGAGCCGCTATTTACTGCTATGATATGTTTAAAAACAATGTAAAAGAAATTCAAGGAGTTGCACGTAGATGTCCCTGTCCTTCTTGCTGTTTTGCTGATGAGGCTTGAAATCCCAAGATGTAAACAGCCTCAAACAACAGCAGACACCTCATTCTGTGTCCAACTCTGAATGGTTTGAGCTATCAAGGGACAAACCGTGCAACCAACCCACTATGGAAGAAAATCTTGCATGGTCCCTGTCAGAAACGGTGCATGTTTTCTTTTAATGGCACACAGGCGGTTACATCATAGCTTATGATAAGGTTTCATTCATCCAAAATATGCGAACTTAAAACACCATTTTAGTGGAGTTTGGCAGCCTTTTATTTCTGTTAGACGCCACAACCCTACAACGTCACTACTCACGACCTCCCAAACGTCTTTCCACCAAGCAGTGAATATTGAATTTACCAGTTTAGGGTTTGATACCGCAAGAGAGACCAGCACAACTATGCTGAAAGTCGGTGACACATAGATCACACATGTTTACATCGTTTACATCGTTTGCAAATATGGATGTTTCACAATTGGAAGCTTCATGGAGGTGAGACATGCTAAACAAGAACAGAATATGCCAATACAATTCGTAATAGCATTGTTCCCTTGCTCCTACGAGCATGACCACAGAAACCCGTGCCAGTTGCCTGCACTCATCGAAGGTCAAGATTTCGGAGCCCATGGGGCAACCGTTGGCACCCACCGGCAGTTTGACGTATTGCTGCTTCGCGGCAGTGCTGGTGGCCTGCCAAGGGAACCTCGATGTTATGGCACGCTTATCTATTGTCGGCTGGAAACTGCAGATGCGAGGAATAAAGAAACTAGATAGACAAACGAAATAAAAACTAGGACGCCCCATATGAACCCATATCCAACAAAAAATCATCCAGCCGGACTGCAGGTAACAAACCCCAGGGAGGTGAACGTAATTAATCCTCCAGCAATCGCATGTTGTCCTGGTTTAACCCACACCGTTTTTTTCCCTTCAGCAACATCCCAATTTTCACTGGTATGAATACCACTTGGGGAAAATTGTTTGGTTCATTGTGAGAAAACATGGCAATCAATTCCATAAATTGGAGAATCACCATATGGATATGATTATTCAACTGGAATATTCCATAATATAAAATGGCAAACATAAATTCATATTGAATAAAACCCCTGCAATTATAGCCCTCTACCCACGTTTTACCCCCCAAACAAGACGCAACCCTCGCCTTGGGTTCGGCATTCACCTTGACCTCGGCCCTAGGCTTGGACTTGGTGGCCAGGTTCCCAGCCAATTTGCCTCGTTGCACAAGGAAACCTTGTGAAAAAAAAGGAGGCAAAACAATCCGGAAGAAAATTCAAGACCTGATTGCGCCTCAACAATAAACCACATCCAGGTATAATTCTGCAAAGAATCGTCACAACACCCACCTTTTTCACCCAGAATACATCAAACATCAACGTTCCACGGCAGTTTTCGTTGCTGCCCATTCCCTCCACTCATCCAAGAAACGCATGAGGTCATCCAGGTCTATCTCAGCTGCGCTGTTGAGATCCAGATTTTGCAACATGTTCTGCAGTTGCCTGGGCTGCCAGGGCCCCTGTATCAGAAATTCCCACCTCAAAAAATGGAGCTGTAATCAGAAATTCCCACCGCAAAAAATGGAGCTGTAATCAAAATCATCATATCCATCGTCACCATCATCACCACCATCAGCATCAGCATCACCGTCGTCATCATCATCATCATCATCACCATCACCATCACCATCATCACCACCACCACCATCATCATCATCATTTTATTAATATTCATCTTCATCGTCATCATCCTCATTATCATCATATTCATTGTCATTGGCATCATCAGCATCATTATCATTATTATTATCATCATCATCATGACAATCATCATCATCATCATCATCATCATCATCATCACCATAATCATCATCATCACCATCGCCATCAACATCACCATCATCATAATCATATTATTCATCATGATCATGATCATGATCATGACCATCGTCGTCATCATCATCACCTCTGGTTATACACACATACAATGCATGACATCACAGCACATCACATCCCATCCAGTCCCATCCCATGTCACCATGCCAAACATATCTTAGATAGATATCATGGATACACCATACATACCTGTGTATTGAACAACAGAAAAGATACACAACATATATCATATACCATACATAGCTCGCATGGTATACATACCATACCTACATACATTACATCACTATACATCATTACATTACATTACGTTACATTGCGCTACATTACGTTACAAAAAAGCTTACGTTACGTTGTGTAGCGCTACGTTACATGACATGACCGTACATTAAATTACATTAAACTACATACATACACCTATCCATCCATCCTTCCATCCATCCATCCATCCATCCATCCTGCCATCCATCCATCCGTCCATATATCCATCCATCCATCCATTCATCCATCCATCCATCGACCTACCTACCTACCTATCTATCTATCGATCTATCTATCTATCTATCTATCTCCTTATATATCTATCTTCTTTTCTCTTTGTCGCTCTATCCGGACTCTATCCATCTACTAAAATCAAATACACATCACCATCTCACCAAAGATGGTTTATAGTCGGTTTATGAACCCCCAGCTGACTATAGAAAACAGTATCGAATATCTTAGCTATAAACTGTATATACCACGCTAGTTTCAACTTACTTTCGGTCATATGTGCTATAAAACATGAAGTAACTTTAGAATACTACAATATCAGTGTAAATATGGTTAAAAGACGCCTTCTGACCATATGTATATATATATATATATATATATATCCATTTGTGTATAAACATATAAACCCAACTAATCAAACCTACTAATGCGTCCCCACCACTTTAGTTACAACATGTTACAAGCCCGGTCTCATCCAATCCCCCATCCGACGTTGACCAAGTGGCTGTGGCAACGACGAGATGTCGATCTCCTGCACCTCTGCGCCGCGCATCGCGGCGCTCAGCGTGCTGGCCGCGCTAGCCGCGGCGCTGCTGGCGGCCCCCGGGCGTTTGCCTCGGCCCAAGGGGACGTTGGTAGGGCAAAACTTGGTGAAGATCGGGACAACTTTCAGGTACAAACCATGTTTCTATACTTGAATGTAGTTCCTATGTTTTTTCTTTAGTGAACAGTGTAGTGGACAGTTTGGGATTTATATAATTTAATGTCGTTTATATAATGTTGATTGTGTGTGACAAATCTGAACGAAAATGACAGAGACATTGACATAGCATCATAAATGATGATTGCTGCTTGGTAAAGTGATGAAGTACTTCGTACCATTGTGCACACAGCACGATGCATTGCTGTCGTGTTATTGAAGCCGGCTTCGATGCAAGGATACGAGGGTTCATCCTTCGATTACCACAACAACTTTCATTAAAGTTGAGCGTGACTGGGAAAAAGTGCCGGCAAAACAGGAGCAACCACATCCAAGCACGATGTTGCTGGTCTAGCCCTCTTGGCCCCTGCAGGCAACAAGCAAAGTCCATCGAAAACCATCATTTAGCATGAAATGGCAGATGCCCGCATCATCCTGTCTACAGACATCCACATTGAAAGAAACATTCTGTTTGTGCGACGATTTTCCATTAAGTTCCAGTGTTCCAGGGCCGTATTTAATCACCACAAAGATCCAATCTCCCAACCCTGTATGGACGACACGGCACAAACAGGTGAGAGATCCTGGCGACCAGCTCCACCAACAAAGGAGTTGAAGTGCATCCTCTCCTGACAAGTCACCAGGACGTGGCACATCACAAAAAAGGCGTTCAAATAAATAGATAGTAAATAAATAAATAAACAAATAAATAAGTTTTTTTAGAAGTACATATGCCAACTGAATCTTAGAATCTTAGATACTCTGTAAACAATTTGTTCTTAAATACCCTGAAAGCTTAGCCGGCTAGATCAATATATCCTCCCTTTTATCGCAACTAGCTACTCAAGGTTGGCCCACCGGGAAGTGGTGGCATACCATCAGTGTTCTGGACCGCTCGAAGGAAGGAGAACCCATGAGGATTTTGTGAATGGTTGTTTTGTATTGATTTGTTATATATGTTCTTTTTGCAAGACATTTCTGATACTGAACGCGTCAAGCCAACTGGTGGGAGTGATGCAACAAGAAACTTTTCTGGACATTGAAAGATCCAATTCAACTACATCCAGGAGGTCATTCTTGAATCAATCAAGCTACTTTTTTGAACGCAGTCACTTATGAATTAGCCGGCTTCAGCTAGTATCAACTTGGGTTCGCAAACAATTTCGCAGTTTACTATATATCCGTCGAAGGCTTTTTCCAAATACCTCATTTGCTGCCCTGTTTATCTTTATTTTGAGTCACACTGGCAGCTGCGAGAAAAAACGCCCCTTGGGTCCGGATGTTCGGCACTGGGGGATTCGCGTACCGAGCATTTGCTGGGCAACTCTGGGTAGTTGGAAACCTTGGAGGTGGACAAACCGCTGTTGAGTACATGGGATATCGTGGGAAATGAACCATGCGATGAATGGTAAACTATGGTAAACTATGGTAAACCACCTGCCAATTTCGCAAGAATTCCATTCATATTATGTTGTGCAATTAATCTCTTGTCGGAAGTCTATAGCATGGCACCGGCACCTCTACGCTATAAACCTCCAATGATGAGGGGGGTGTTAAACAACAAATCCAATCAGATTCATCTGCGGTGAGAAAGCGAATGATTTACCAATTTCGGTGCCATACTCCATACCATTCGTTTGAATGGGGTCATGGGACGTATCATCTATGGTGCCTGTTTTGGAAGGCGACCCGCATCTTGAGAAGCAGCCACCGGATGCAAACAGCTGCAAATATGGCTGAGGACCTAAGACCTAAGATTGAAGAAAACGGTTCCCCTCCGGATAGAACAGTCAGTATGCGGGCAACATTTTTCTAATCTTAGACAATCTGGACACATAAATTGGTTCAAACAGGGAAATGTTTTTTTCAAAATAAATCAAAACTGGTTGGTGGTTTCAACCCCTCTGAAAAATATTAGTCAGCTGGGGTTACTATTTCCAATATATGGACAAAATAAAAAATGTTCCAGCCACCAACCAGAAAAGTAAAGCGGCAATTGGCCATTAAACTGCCCTCGGCCAAGGTTTGTAAACCCATGAAGCACCTCAACGCCGAGCTACCCATCGGGGATCCACGTCCATTCCAAGCTCTTTGAGAGCTGTCTGACACTCTGAGACCTTGGGTGTCACGGAGTTACAAGGTCAAGAAAATCCACCAGAAATACTTCAATTATATACCAGCTGGACATAAGGGAAGCTCCAATATTTTTTCCCCGACAAAGGGACAACAGAGTTGCAGTGTCTACTAAAGCATCGAAAGGACTGTGCTACCTCCAGCAGCTGGGAACTTAGATTCTCTCTCTCTCTCTCTCAACTGCGCGATAGCTTGAGAAAAACCACCAACAGAAATGAAGACAAATCATGAAAAAAGGGAGGCCCCAGGATCAGAAACTCCGATTGAAACTGTTCATAGAGAACCAAATCATACCAAATCTACCAACCAGTGGCTATGTTACCTCACCAGTATCTCGCCAGCCATTGCCACCATGGAGCTGACTTGATCTCCAGGTCAGTGGGGCAGCCTTTCGTTCCTGTTTTGTGCCAACGGGGGTGGCATCCGGGGTGGAACGTAGGGGTAGATTTGAGCCAGCGTTTGGGGAAAAACCATGCCTCTGATGGCACCTTATGGCACCTTATGGCACCTTATGGCACCTTATGGCATCTTTTCCAAGAAACATTACAGGGCTAGTTGTACTGCAGAAATCAGGCGAACTGACAATGTTTGCGGATGATGTGGGATTGCCTGATCATGTTCCAAATGTTCAAAGGTCTCAGCAATCACGGCCCCAGGCTTTGTATGATGCCACTTGACTGGGTTTGATGTACTTTTATGCTTTTGTTTTTGGTGTACACCTTTGCTCATGATTTCTCGATGTGTCACCCCAAGCCAGGTGTCAGAATCCCAAAAATGCTGGGCGGTTTCTTCCACCCATCCAATCATCAATTGCACCCAGGCCAGCTTGGGACGGAACACAAAATGAAATTGTACTGTGGTTATAACACCAACAAATTAGTTATATTAAGTATATTGTATATTCTTGGTGATGCCATGTGATGCCCCTGTCAATGGTCTTTCATCCATTTGTTTGTTGGTTGTCCTCCACTTTCTTAGTGAAGCATCCCCATGTCTCTTGATTTTTTCATGCGTATGAATGCGGTTGGTAAACAATCCACCGTTCGGTTGGATCCAATTTCTTACCCCATACAATATGTTTTTTTATTCCATATGTGTCACGTGTTTCTTTCTCGGAGGATTGGGCGGAATGAAGCGCTATAGAATGTATGCATCTCCATGTGCATGACTGTATGACTATTACTTGGTGGTTTCAACCCCTGAAAAATATGAAAGTCAGTTGGGATGATGAAATTCCCAATATATGGAAAGTCATAAAATTCATGTTCCAAACCACCAACCAGACTATATAGAGCATCCCCCTTCCCACCTTTTTTTCCGACACCACGACGTCTCTCCACCCTGAGACCGTCCTGGGGCCAGGACTTCATAGTTGCTGTCAGGCGTATCGTCCAGCAAGGCTTCGGGCTCTTCCGGGGTGGTCTCCTGGCGAAACTGAAATTGGTGAAGCTGGTGGACATGGAAAAGCACCATTGAAACCAATGGAAAACCATTGGAAAACCTATGGAAAACATTGGAAAACCAGGGAAAACTTATGTTAAATCATAACCACCATGTTTCATGGGTGAATTCATCCACGCTTTGAAATAAAAATCACAAAACACCTATGGAACATCTCCCAGAGAGGCCCCTCGCCACAGCAAACTTTTAAATTCCCGGAGGGTATGTTTCAAGAAGACGAAGACATTTGACTGCGAATCAAAACCCATCGGCCCATCGACCCCTTTATTGTCACATCAAAATAGCTGGGATTCATGGATGCTGTTCCACCTATTAAATATCTTGTTGAACCGGTATTGACCTATTCCCATGTGTCACATCAAACGCAACATGACAAACTTGTCAAAAAGGCCAGTGTTGGAACTCAAAGACTCCAAGGGAGTCCTTCAGTTACTATCAGGAGACACAACGTTTGGAGCCAATGTTTGATAGATAGGAACAGTGATGTAAAAGAACGGAACTATCCATAACTTTGTGATATTATCACAGGGCACCTTTTGGTGGAACGAGCACTATTTGGATCTCCGAAAGGTAATCGAAGGCACAAACATCTATCCTCTGTATCCTCGCGTTTGCTGAGCTCGGGCTTGGTCATCCAATGTTAGCACAATGATCATCCGGGATTCGCAAGCAAAACGCGGGGCATACTTCAAACCGGCCAAGCCATCTAGCAAGCTAAAACGGCCAAACGCATCACCCGTGAAGACTATGAAGGGACATCTTTCATTGCATTGGCAGATTGCCTGCCAGAGGTCTATCTTACTATTCATGTTATTCCATGTTAATCCATGTTAGTCCGACAATTACAATATAAATGTTCCTGAAAGAGTTTGGTAGACCCCTTATCTTAAGGGGTTTGCACTGCATATTGAGTCAATGTGCAGTGACTTTGTCTGCTCCTGCCACAGCGGACTCCCCAACCAGAACTCTGCACGACGGGCAAGCAACCACTCCTGGCCAAAGGATCTCCCTGCAGTATATGCAGGATGCAAGCGTCTCCCCAAAAATCCAACTATTAGAGTTGGCATGCGGGGAACATCGCAGAAACCCAAATAGTCATATATTTTGTTATCAAATGATGATGAAAGCATTGTTGTTTCCAGGCGTCTTTCTCAAAAATCAGCCCATATATTTTCCGATCAAACCAACAGCCCCCACTGGTCATCTAGCCTTGAGGGCCGGGTAAGTGATATCGGTGCTTGCGTAGGTCTGCTTGGTGGAGAGGTCCGGGCCGTATTGCACCGTGACCTGCGGCACTGTCTCGATGTTGTAGGCATCCAACCTCGGGCAGGGCACCTCATGCAAACAAACTTCCAAAGGCCCAGGGCTTGTGGCCGGAGGAAAAGCCAAAGTTTTTTTTTGATAGATACTGTAGATAGGCAAACATATAAATAGATATTTTCCTGAATTTTGCTCTTGCGCGGGAACCACCATAATGTTGTGGACACTCTGGAGAACTTTGCATTGTTGACCTTCAAAATTGCCTGTACGATCTTTTGTCAAGGGCACCTATTTCCTAAAATATCGCACGGCGCCCGGCCCTTGAAACCTGTGCAACAGAGAAGATGCTTGATGACAAGAACGCAACACCCACGCCCTTGTCAAAGACTCAGGGTCTCCCTACCCGGACATCCAGGATCAAAAACAACATGCTTCCAGTATCATAAACATCAAATAAACATCCCAACATCCATGGACAAAGCTCACTGAAGTTTGATCTTTCATCTTAAGGATCAGATCAACCCAAGTCGACCAAGGCTTGGCCACTGCTCACATGACAAAGCGGCAAGGGATTCCGTGCATTGTCAACTTCCTGCAGGGCTGTGCTGCCATCTCAGGTTGGGTGCTTTGTCATGATGCCAGCGGTTTAACGGATATCAACTGATTGAAGGCATCAAGTCTACTTTAAAATGCATCATGACACAGCAGAAAGTTGACAAGTTGTGCCACGGAATGAACATGCCAAAAGTCTTGCGGACATTTCCACTGCTTCAGGCATTTGCCAAGCAGAAATTGAGTTTATCTGCTAATAATGTGCCACAAAGTCCCAATGGTTTCGATCGATTCGCGGTGATTCCTCCGTGCAACACCACACGCAGTTTGAAGTATCCCTTGGTTTTGGGTTGATCTGTTGGGCCCACATCCTTTCTTTTAAAGCAACCAGAGTGCGCGACGCCTCGGGTATGAATCCGAACTCCATATGTGGCCACAACTCCGCATCACTGGACAAGGCCTTGGGAAAGGTGGAGCCCCTGGGTTCCTTGGGGTCCTCACCTCTGGAGGGCATGTTTGGAAAGCATCGTGTTCAAGTATTGAATCTCTCTATATATATATATACACATGAACACTGTAGGCAGCATGCATTGTTTTCCTGTAGTTTCTCCAGATGTTTCACCCAAACCAGTCCGTTGAATCAAACCAAGGTTTTCGAGTCAAATGCCAACAGCTGTATGATATCAAAAAGGGGTGAGCATTCCCAACCAACCCAGCAGCCTTAGGTAGGGCACATTGCCGCTATTGAATGCAAAGATGTGCGGTTGCAAAACTGCGGCCAACTCACTATCCTAGGAGTCTTTTGCATTGAAAGTGCACCCTTATCAAGAATTTCAAGCACTAAGGGGTTTCAATACTAAAATAGTCTAATTCCGGATGATTTGGGGTACCCCTGTAATTCAAGACTTCCGCTGCCGTTTCCCAGGGCCCCGCACCTTAAAGATCACAGGAGTCCGCGGACGACGCGAGAAGAGTAAGACTTTGATGGGCCGGGTGCGTCCTTGAAGTTGGGTGGCTTAAGCGTGTTTCTAATCAATGAGGTGTAAAAGATTGTAAAAGTTCAAACATGTTCAAACTAGTTCAAGTCGACGGTGAACATGGTTGAACCTCCGGAAAATGGGGAGATGTACTGCTTGACAAAAACAATAGGCACTTTTTTGGGGCAGGAAATCTATGCCAATTCCCCACGGAGGACCGGGAGATTCACATTGCTGTCGGCCAACTTCACCAATTGGATGCATCAAGGCAAGGGGTTCACACAGCTTTCATTGACGCCCTGTCCTTATCACATCTGGTTGGTGGTTGACCTACCCTTCTGAAAAATATGAAAGTCAGTTGGGATGATTATTCCCCATATATGGGAAAAATCATGTTCCAAACCACCAACCAGACATGTTAGATGCCCTGCCCAAAGAAAACCAAAGTTCCCCTCGCCTATCTGGGCCTGGCCTGTAAGGAATTCGGACAGAGACCTATGAGTCAAGTGCACAGTGCGATCGTTGAAACCGATCATCTGGGCCTCGTGTGGTCCAGGCAGGCAGGGTCACTGGCAAGTACATTCTACCCCTGACCAGTCAAAGTAGGGAAAGCGCCAATGGTGGCACGTGTAAAGTCTGTTGGACTCTTTTGGGCCAATGGGGCCAGCTACATCCTTCACATCAGCTGTTCGAGAAAAATCCATCATCATTTGTGTATTGCGGTTGCTGCCGCACAAATATCAGTCCTGTCAAAGCCATTATCCCCAAAATGGAAACACAATGAAACACACATTCCCCCTCTGAAGACATTTAACAATCCCCACACTCACACAAAAGAAGAATCACATCTCACTGTGAATCAACACTGCATTACCATTTCAAGCATCAATCCAAGCTGCACACCTAATTTCAAAAAGCCAAGGTTCATCCCATTTTTTGCTGCTCAAGCCACCATTTTGCTGGTTCGAATTTCAACTATCCACCAGAGAACGGCCAATGCAAGCCAAGGAGCCACAGCAGCCGTGAATCCTTCTTCAGACAGACCTCAGTTTGCAAAGGGATGCGCACTTGAGGAAGGCCCCCCAAACCAAGCTTACTTTGTTTGTAACTATAGGTGAACGGTTTGTAATGAATACATCTCTGAGAGTTAGATAGGGTCACAAACCAACTAAAAATTTGGGGTCGCAGCTGGGGTTATTTTATGGGTATGGTATAGCGGTATAGCGTTATCTCCCCAAGAAGTGGGGATAGCCAGGCACTTTCATTAAGATTGTGGGAGAAGATATCGAGTATCTTCAAATCACCAAAAATATACAGGAACTCACATCATCTAACCAAGCAACGACCTCGGTATAGTCTGGCAGCTCCTGGATTTGACCGGCGCGTGTGTCCGCGTGTGTGTGCTTCAGTCGGATATCCAGCTGAAAGTGAATGGTTGCATCTCAGCCCAAAATCACCCTCTCCCTCTATGAACATGAATGTATACATTAACTTTAGATGTTGTTTTTCCATGAAATCAGTCCCTAGCTGTGAATGTACCTGCAGCTGTGCTGGTCCAATTTTTGATCACCTCTGGGGGATCGCCAAGGCACGGTTTCCAGTGGGATACAGCATCACCGACGGAGTTTTCCGCACATTCTGCTTGGCACAAACTGCCGGTTGATCGTCACAGTGGACTATGCCTAGACCTGAGCCAACCGCCGGCAGGTTGTGCCAAATCGGAAAGGTCCAATTTAGGCCGTTTGATCACCACATGCGGATTCATAGCGATGATTTTTGACATAGATGAGGATTTTCATTGGTATCGTCACTCTGTATACTGGTTAGTTCATAGGACTTTCCATGATAGATTCTAATTAATGGGTTCTAGTACTGTAATCCTGGTGTAATTTACAATGATTTGATAGGTTGTATTTGGGGCACTGTCCATACTATAAGCATAGCCCCACCTTGAACAATTTGGTGAACATGTATTCGATCCAAGACGAGATGGGGCGCAGCACCCGCTTTTCTTTAACAAGGCATATTGATTTGAATTTCGCCTGAGTAAATCAGACTTCTTCGTGATTAAACCACCATCTCTAGTGCTGTCGGTGGGTGAAACACCTCCTTTTGAGATGCCACATCCCCATCTGGGATCTTTTTCCAGCCAAAACAGCAGCTCAAGGCACAAGCCAAGCCAGCAATTTCCTGGGCGGCATCCTCGAAACCTGATGGAGTGGTTGTGGGCATAGCTGAAGTCACTCAACATATCTTCAATGGCCATTTCATGAACCTAAACTGGAGGTACCTACCATATATAAGGCCCATTCTTTAGGGCTATGTAAGGGGATATCCCCAGAAAATATGGCCTTATACGGTAGTACCTCCATTTTAGGATCCTGAAATTCCCTCTGATATCTTGAAATCACAACCTATACAGCTCCAACATCGAGACTGTGTATGACTGTATGTGGGGTTGGTTTTGGGGGTCCAAACACCTCAAAGTGTATTTGGAGCACTAAGGATCGGTTCATTATACAGTAATGATGATTAACCTAAAATTTGCTGAATGGATCAGGTGGCATGATTATCCTACAATGATACGCATGAGATATACAAAATTCAAACGAAGAAAGCGGGTGATTGTCTGGGGGCTTTAATCTTAATTGTTCGATATCTATGGTTGCATATGGGTTTTAACGATGATGAGCGGCACTATCTTTGATGATCCTAGATGCTCTCAGGTAAAAAGCAATGCTTATCAGCTGTTATCAGTGGATTTCATATTTTCAGCCAACAGAGTTGTTGCTTGTTATACAGTTTAAGCTAGGTAATGCATACACAAGCACAGACACACATACATAACAAATATACCTAACGTATATTATGCATGTGGATGTCATTTTACGGCGAACGAAGGACGTATGAAATGAGCGTACCCCATCAACAGTTTCTCCGTCCAATTGATACAACCTTCGCGCACTTCAGAGGGGTGGACCATGCCAGACTCGCTTTCAAGAAAGAACTGCTCGCTGCGCATTTTCTGTTCAGCTCTTCAATCAGGTGAAATCTTGAAACCACCCACAAATCAGGAGATCATCAAGAAATATCATTTATAGGGTGTCATGCACAAGATTGGGATCACTAAATCAAAAACGAATGGCTTGTGGGAATATATACACTTCGGCAAACAAAAAAGTCGAGTCAAAGGATTTTATCAACAATACGTGGTATATAAAATGTATGATATATGTATGCGGTAGAAATGACCGGTACTTGGATGAACATCCCACTTAGTAACTGGGCTATAAACCAAATATAACTGCTCCTATTAGTTCGTTATAGCAATTATAACATGGTTGTTAGCCACTTATCAACTGGAATGCAACCCCTCAAAAATACTCAGGGATGGCCGGGATATGGGTAACAAAAAACAACTGGCACAACAATGAAAGTGCCGATCGATCGTATCCACATCTCTGCCATGAAACAACCATCGAGTCTTGACGTTTCAAGTTTCCACGGCTGACTGAAATTGACTCCTACTCCCATATTGTCACCCATAAAATTGATTAAACTTGGTGGTAGATGAGAGTATGATAGTGATGCCAACCCAAGGAAACAGTGATACCAACTGCCGAGCATTTGGCATACCATATTGTGGTTGGCGCCAAAGAGGCAACTGGTGGTCAACTGAAACTAATCAACCATGCTAGGGGAAGGAAGGAAGGAAGGAAGGAAGGAAGGAAGGAAGGAAGGAAGGAAGGACACGAAACTCAAAAACTAAACACACATAAAACCACAAACCAAATTCAGAGTGTTGCTGGAGGGCTGCTGGTGCTCGCACTGCTCTGGAACAAGTCTGCGTTGTTGTTTGTCCCCTGCTTCAACTGCAGTACTTAACGGCTAAGCCTTCATCTTTTAGAGGATCCAACTGCTCAGCTACCAAGCGGCTTCTGAGCACGGCCGCCCGTATCGCGTCGTTCTTCACGAAAAGGACCAGGACTGGACCTGCATGTTCCACTGGTCTTCATCGACCCTATCCCATCTTGCAGGGGGTATTGGTATGGAAACCATGAAATACCATCTGGTAAACCAAAAACCGCCACGGAAAACGGCCTTGCTTAATGGCAAATCTTCTACAAGTGAATATGTTCCACGGCCATGTTCGATGACTAAAGGGTATTTTTTCTTGGGCTGTCTCCTGTCACTGGCTGCACAAACACGCCACCTCCAACCAGTGAACATGCGGCTTCCTCCCCAGGAAAAAAACCTATCGTGAACAGGACATGCTCAACATTTATTGTTTGCGTCTTGTGGTTTTATTTTATATGGCATTATTCTATCTATCTATCTATCTGTCTGTCTATCTATCTATCGATCTATCTATCTATCTATCCATCTATCCATGTATCCATCTATCCATCTCTCTATCTTACTAACTAATCAATCTATCTAACTAACTTACTTGCTTGCTTGCTTACTTACTTGTTTACTTACTTACTTACTTAATTTTTACTTACTTACTTATCTTTATCTACCTATATATCTATCTTATCTTATATTATCTAATCTAATCTAATCAAATCAAATCTTATCTTTGAGTCCGTCCTAAAAGCTGTAACAGTCAAAAAAACGATTTCATTATATTTTGGGCGAACGTTGTTTTGAGTGTTTTCCTTCGTGCACAAAATCGTGCTTTTCAGTGCTTTCCCTCGTGCCAAAAACCGTGCTCTAGATCGTGCCTTTTGGTGCTCTCCTTCGTGCCAAAAATCGTGCTTTTTGGTGCTCTCCTTCGTGCCACAAATCGTGCTTTTTGGTGCTTTCCCTCGTGCCAAAAATCGTGCTCTAGATCGTGCTTTTTGGTGCTCTCCTTCGTGCCAAAAATCGTGC